>ENA-OWPL01000074-OWPL01000074.1-human-gut-metagenome-genome-assembly--contig:-NODE-74-length-79996-cov-34.735655_pt1 | contig 79996 bp, 72 predicted proteins | sample MGYA00248263_ERZ651844 | MGnify/ENA primary metagenome ERZ651844 (study PRJEB26924, sample SAMEA4378256) | human gut metagenome | biome: human gut; feature: human-associated habitat; material: faeces...
TTATTCAAAGATACGCGGTGGCTCGGCAATGCAAAATGAAAGTTTTCGGACTTTCATTTTGCATTGCGCTCGCCTTGCAGTATCTTTGCAGACAAAATCATAAAAAAATAAAATAAATGAACGTTTTAGAACTCAGCGAACAAGAGATACAACGCCGCAACTCACTTGAGGAATTGCGCAACTTGGGCATTAATCCCTACCCCGCTGCCGAATATGAAGTGACAGCGTATAGCGACGATATTAAAGACAACTTTAATGAAGACGAAAAGCGCGAAGTGTGCATCGCTGGACGCTTAATGGGACGCCGCGTTATGGGTAAGGCCAGCTTTGCCGAGTTGATGGACTCTAAAGGCCGCATTCAGGTGTACGTTACACGTGACGATGTTTGCCCAGGCGATGACAAGACGCTCTACAACACAGTATTTAAGAAGTTACTCGACTTGGGCGACTTTATCGGTGTGAAAGGTTTCGTTTTCCGCACACAGACAGGCGAAATCTCTGTACACGCACAAGAGTTGGTACTCCTCTCTAAGAGCCTCAAGCCGCTACCCGTCGTAAAGGAGAAGGATGGTGTTACTTACGATGCCTTCAACGATCCCGAACTTCGCTATCGTCAGCGCTACGTTGACCTTTTGGTCAACCCTGAAGTGAAGGACATCTTCTTGAAACGCTCGTTAGTAGTCAAGACCATGCGCGAATACTTCGACGAGGCTGGCTACACAGAGGTTGAAACACCGATTCTGCAACCCATTCCTGGTGGCGCTAGCGCACGTCCGTTCATTACTCACCACAACTCACTCGACATCGACCTCTACCTTCGTATCGCTACCGAGCTTTACTTGAAGCGCCTTATCGTTGGCGGCTTTGAGGGCGTTTACGAAATTGGCAAGAACTTCCGCAACGAGGGTATGGACCGCAACCACAACCCTGAGTTCACGTGTATGGAACTTTACGTTCAGTACAAGGACTACAACTGGATGATGTCATTCACCGAGAAGTTGTTGGAGCGCATCTGCGTAGCCGTTAATGGTAAACCCGAAAGCGTTATTGACGGTAAGACTATCAGCTTCAAAGCTCCTTTCCGCCGCTTGCCTATTTTGGAAGCTATCAAGGAAAAGACAGGTTACGACCTCAATGGCAAGAGCGAAGACGAAATTCGCGACATCTGCAAGAAGTTGAACATGGAGATTGACGATACCATGGGTAAGGGTAAGTTGATTGATGAGATGTTTGGCGAGTTCTGTGAAGGCACTTACATTCAGCCTACCTTCATCACCGACTATCCTATCGAGATGTCACCGCTCACAAAGAAGCACCGCGACAATCCTGCTTTGACCGAACGCTTTGAGTTAATGGTAAATGGTAAGGAGTTGGCCAATGCTTACTCAGAATTGAACGACCCCATTGACCAAGAAGAACGTTTCCAAGATCAGCTCCGCCTCTCTGAGAAGGGTGACGACGAAGCGATGTTCATCGACCAAGACTTCCTCCGCGCCCTTCAGTATGGTATGCCTCCTACGTCAGGTATAGGTATTGGCATTGACCGTTTGGTCATGTTGATGACTGGTCAGACTCAGATTCAGGAAGTTCTCTTCTTCCCACAAATGCGCCCTGAGAAGAAGGCTCCTCGCGACAAGGCCGACAAGTACGTTGCCGCAGGTATTGCTGAAGAGTTAGTTCCCATCCTCCAGAAGGTGGGTTACTACTTAGTAACTGATCTCAAGGACGTAAAGGCTCAAAAGATCCAACAGCAGATTGGCGAGATAATCAAGAAGTATAAACTTGATATCGAGAAGCCCAGCGTACAGGACATTGAGGGCTGGAACGTGTAGTGAATGTGCAAATGTGAGAATGGGTAAATGTGCAAATGGTTTATAGATTTTCAAATTATCTGCACTTCCCCCCGACTTGTACATTTACACATTTCCCAATTTGCACATTCCCCAACTTGTACATTCACACATTTACACATTTGCACATTAACTAAGTACCGTGTACGATTTAGGAAACATAGCCGTTATGGGCAGTGGCTCGTGGGCCACAGCCATTGCAAAGATGCTACTCGAAAGGGTGGAGCATCTGCATTGGTATATCCGTAGGCAAGATGCCATTGATGACTTCGTGCGCACTGAGCATAACCCTTCTTACTTGACCAGTGTACACTTTGACACGAGCCGCATCACCTTCTCGACGGACATCAACGAAATTGTACGCTCTTGCCGCACCTTGGTGTTTGTCACACCGTCTCCTTACTTAAAGAACCACCTGCGCAAACTCAAGGTGAAGCTTCACGATAAGTTTATCATCACTGCCATTAAGGGCATTGTATCCGATGAGAATTTGGTTTGTTCGGAGTTCTTCCGTGTGGTGTACAATGTGCCTGATGAGAACTTAGCCGTGCTTGGTGGCCCTAGTCATGCCGAAGAGGTTGCCTTAGGACGCCTTACCTACCTCACAGTAGGATGTGCTGACAACGAGAAGGCAACGGCCTTTGCCGAGACGATAGCATCGAGCTATGTGAAGACCAAGACTTCGGCCGACGTCATTGGCATTGAATATGCTTCCGTTCTGAAGAACGTCTACGCCATAGCAGCAGGCATTTGTAATGGACTAAAGTATGGTGACAACTTTCAGAGTGTACTAATGTCCAATGCCGTACAAGAGATGAATCGCTTCTTACGCGCTGTTTACCCTATCGACCGCTGCGTATATGATAGCGTTTACTTAGGCGATCTCTTAGTGACGGGGTATTCTAACTTCTCGCGCAACCGCGTGTTTGGCACCATGATAGGTAAGGGCTATAGCGTTAAATCGGCACAGATCGAAATGGAAATGATTGCCGAAGGCTATTACGGCACGAAGTGTATGAAGGACATCAACAAACACTATCACGTCAATATGCCCATTCTCGATGCAGTGTATAATATTCTATACGAGCGCATATCGCCTACTATTGAGATTAAGCTCTTAACGGATTCGTTTAGATAACAGATTCATTTAAATAAAAAAGTCTCTTCCCCACTTAGAGGAAGAGACTTTTTTTTGGGGGGGAGTTCATCGAATATATCCCGTATGAAACGGGAATATTCTAAAAAAGGTCTAAGAAAAAGTCTAAGAATAAAAATAATAAATTATTGTTTCTTCTCAACGAAGCCTCATGTCAACTTTGACTATGAGATTCCCCCTCCTAACGAACAGCTTGTAATTTGGCAATAAAATAACTTTTTGGACATTTCTTACCAGTGATCATTTTATGGTCACCCTTTGGAGGTTGGAAACGCATATGGTTTATTGTTTATGGAAATCTTATCCCAAACTCACGTTATTAGCTGAGAAGCAACTGTTTAGAACGACTTTTACTGCTTAGGATACTTACATATATTCCGTACAAGTGTTCTCAACAAACTGCAATTTATCTGCCTAATTACAGTTTATCGTTATCACATTCAACTTTTCCGTTCAATCGCCCACCATGCATAAACAATGTAGGCTAAGACGAAGGGGATGAGCAGACTTACCACTGCCATAACACTGAGCGTAAACTCACTCGAACAACTATTGGCTAAGCAGAGCGATGACTGAATGTCCGTAACAGACGGATAATAGGCCGTATTGTTCAGACCTGATATTAATAACAATGTCATTACTGCTAAGACAGTACCTATGCCTACCCACCAGATTCCACACTTTTTCTGTTTATTCATTAAAGTGATAGCGATGCCTATCAACACCAAGACTACACCTAATATAAACATAACAGACACAAGAGGCAAAGCCATGAAATTATGCCAATACTTGCTACTCTCGACTACGAACTGCTGTTGGGCGAGCTGATATGTCAATCCATCGATAAGGAGCAAACGAACCACAAAAGCTACGAAAAGCACAAGGAAAGGAATTGCATTCACCAACACATGTTTGTGCAGACGAGAAGTTAGTTCGTCATTCTGATTGCGATTGAGTAAGTAAAGTGCTCCCAATACACGTGATAAGAAAAGTACGGCAAGTCCTAATACCCAATTCCAAGGATTTGCTAAAGCTTCTAATCCATGCCAACCACTGTCCCACTGGCTAATAACAGGCGAAGCCATACCTTCTCCGCTGACCACACCTAATGCATTGTGGTCAACGTGAAATGCTGAACCCGTAAAGAACGTAGCCACTGCTGCTCCCAACACAAAGGGGCCAATCAATCCATTAAACACTAAGAAATAGCGGTAAGTAGCTTGTCCTAAAAGATTGTTCGGCTTATTTTGATATTCATAAGCCACAGCTTGCAACACGAAGCTCACCAAGAGAAGCATCCATATCCAATAAGCCCCTCCAAAACTGGTACTATAGAACAGAGGGAAAGAAGCAAAAAAGGCGCCACCAAAAGTGACGAGCGTAGTAAACGTGAGTTCCCACTTACGCCCTGTTATGCCAATAATGTACGAGCGCTCTTCTTTCGTGCGTCCGACACAATATAGAAGAGAATTGGCACCTTGCACAAACTGCAATAACACCAATAGGCCTGCTAATAACGACACTAACAGCCACCAATATTGTTGAAGAAATGTATACATGATTTTTACGCTATTATTTTGTACACTAACTTAACTTTCGTGTTCCTCGTCCGACGACGTTTGCGGCCCTTGACTAATCGCCTTGCACATAATGCGCACCTCTGCAGCTAATAATAAGGTGAAAAGCACTACAAAGAGGAAGAAGGTTATCATTACATTCATGGGAGAGAGTTGCGACACGGCAACACCCACAGGCAACAAGTCTTGAATAGTCCAAGGCTGACGTCCCACTTCAGCCACGATCCAACCCGCTTGACCTGCTACATAAACCATCGGAACAGCCCACACGCCTAACCACAACAGCCAACGATAGTTGGCCAAAGTGCCTCTACGGGCTAACCACCCCACTACTAATAAGATGACAAAGAGCAAAGAACCCAAGCCCACCATTAAGCGAAACGACCAATAAACCAATGGTACGGACGGCACTAAATCAGTCTTTTGCTTTAAATAGCCATAACCCATATAGGCTTCATGAGCGCGTAAGGTGTCGAGTGCGACTTGAGCAGCAACCTTGTTAGCAGTGCGTTGTTGGCGATAGGCGGCAAAAGCTGCAATGGCTTTACGACCACGCTCCATTTTTTCATCAGCAGAAGGCACACGAGTGCCGTCGGGCAACGTATAACCATCGAGCAAATCGTTGATACCTGGCACATAACCTTCTATATTGTGCGTCGCTAAAATGGATAGTACTCCAGGTACTTCTATGCCTGGCACGATACTAAAGGGGGCACGCACACCGCCCTGCTCCAATCCTTCGGCTGCTGCCAACTTCATAGGCTGCTCGCGAGCGATAGAAAGGCCACTCTGATCGCCTGTACCCATTACGATGAGCGTAGAAATGATACCAACCACGCTGGCCACCTTTACGGAACGCAGTGCCAATTCACTATGACGCTTCCGTAGCAAGAACCAACAACATACGCCTATCACAAATACGGCTCCCGTCATCCAACCACTCGAAATGGTATGGAAGAACTTTACCACCGCCGTTGGCGAGAGAGCCACACTCATGAAGTCGGTCATCTCATTGCGCACCGTGTCAGGATTGAAGGTCATACCTACGGGGTGTTGCATCCAAGCATTGGCCACCAATATCCACCAGGCCGAAAGCGTAGCCCCAAGTCCTGTCAACCATGTAGAAGCAAGATGAAAGCCTCGGCTCACCTTATTCCAGCCAAAGAACATCACAGCTATGAACGTGGCTTCCATAAAGAAAGCTACAATGCCCTCAATGGCAAGGGGGGCTCCAAAGATGTCGCCCACGAACCATGAGTAATTGCTCCAATTGGTGCCAAACTCAAATTCAAGAATCAAGCCCGTGGCCACTCCAATGGCAAAGTTGATGCCAAAGAGTTTCATCCAAAACTGCGCGGTACGTTTCCACCTTTCGTCTTTGGTGGTGTAATAAAGGGTTTCCATCACGCCTTGTATCAAGGCCAAACCCAACGTCAACGGAACAAACAGCCAATGATAGCAGGCTGTCAGTGCAAACTGCGCACGCGACCAATCTATGGTGCATGTCTCAAGCGCTGTTAGTAATGTCATAATGGTATAGATTTAGTTATAAATTACAAATGAAGGAGAAATATGCAAACGTGAGAAGATTTCTCAATTACAAAATTATCAGGAGGGCTAAAAATTTTGTTTTTAGAATGTTCTAATTCTATCGGTTGATTTGCACGTTTTTTAATCTTCTTCCAACTTGTTCGCTCTTTTGTGCATCGTCAAGCCCTTTCAGCATTGGCTGAAAAAAGAAGATGCGAAGCACAACAAATATCACGAATAGCTTCAGCAGAATAATAATCCATAGTGTACGTCCCCACGTCATCTGTTGAAAACCGTCACGATAAAAGGTCCACACACGATGAATAGCATTTAAGGGTGTATAATTCATGCAGCAAATATAGCGTTCTATTGTAATCATTACAAAATGAAAACTATTTTGTTTTACACTTTTATGTTGCAAAACATAAGCTGAAGCAAAAGCTATGGGATTTTTAGAAAGGTATAAACTGCAATTAGGCAGACAAATTGTAGTTTATATGAATGCTTCTGCCTTGCTCTACATCATATAGCCATACTCATGCATGATTTTGATTACCTCTGAATATATTTTCTTATTGCCAAGTTGAAGTATCGCGTCCTCACCTGGGGGCGACGCGTCCCCGCGTCGGCATTGCCAAGTTGGGGTTCGATCCCCCAACTTGGCAATAAGAAAATGTATTGTATTTGCTTGTCAAGGCATCGAGCCTTGACAAGCAAATGCCGACGCGGGGACGCGTCGCCCCCAGGTGAGGACGCGTTGCTTGCCGGTGAGGACGTGTCGCCTTACGCGCGCGTACATAATATTTACCTTGAGACGTTTTTTTGTTCCATGTTTCATTTTCATAACGCAATACATTGATAATCAATACTTTCAAGAGATGAAACATTGGCATTCTATGTTTCATTTTTGATTTCAATGTTTCAGTGGTGTTTCTCCCATTGGGGTTTGATTTCTCTCCCATTGAGGTTTTAAATCGCTCCCATTGGGGTTTTATTTCTCTCCCACTGAGTTTTTGGAAAGGGGCGTGGTAAATAAAAAATGAAACATTGAAACCAAAAATGAAACATTGAAACCAAAAATGAAACATTGAAACCTAAAATGAAACATTGAACGCCAATGTTTCATCTCTTGAAGCGTTTGATTTTCAATGAGTTGAAACATAAAAATGAAACATGAAATATTTTTTACGATAGTATATAATACGTACACGCGCGCGCGAAGAGGGAAATTTGCGAAAAAAGAGAATCGGCAAAATTCGGTTATAAAGAAGAAAAAGTGGTTATTATTTCCGTATATGGATTTTTTAGGTTTATTTTGCCGATATATAAAAATAGTTTCACACCCTACCCTATGAAGAAAGAACCGATGAATGCTGCTGACAAGGCGCTGAAACATGAGATAAACTTCCTGCATAATCAAATTTCGATTATCAGTAACATTGATGTTGTAAAGAGTAACCACAAAAATGTGGGTTACACCACGATGTTGTGTACAGACGGGACATGCTCTGTCCTACTCAACCAACGTGAATTACATATCAAGAAAAATGATTTGCTCTTTTTTGGCCCTAACGATAAGATTGAAGATGTTGATAAGTCTGAGGACCTTTCGATGCGTGGATTTTACTTAACTGAAGAGTTTTTTAAAGAACTAAGCAACATTCCTATTGGTTTGATTAATGCTCATGTCTACATTGCAGAGCACCCTTTACTCAACATTTGCGACCGAGCAGCGGAGGTTTTTATACAATATCATGACCTTATTCGTTCGAAGCTGAACGTTGATACTCCCATGAAACACCATAAGTTGATTACCGACTTATTAATGGAAGCCTTTATCTATGAGTTTCACGATATGTTGGAAGATACCATTGAGGTACGTCCCGTTTACTTTACCTCTGGTGATAACTTATTCAAGGAATTTCTTAACTTGGTTATGAGTACTTACCCCAAGCCTCGTTCGGTAGCATGGTATGCGGAGCAAATGAACGTTACGCCAAAGTATCTGAGTAGCGTAACGAAAGCGCAAGGAGGCGAAACAGCCTCAACCATTATTACACGTTACGTGGTTGAGGACATTAAGCGCAACTTGATGCGACCAGAGAAGTCGATTAAGCAGATTGTTTGTGAATTAGACTTTCCGTCCATCTCGTTTTTTGGCAAGTATGTGAAAAAGAATTTGGGTATGTCGCCTAAATATTACAGAGAACAAATTATTAAAAACCTTACCGAAGACTTAAATATCAAAAAATGACCCTAACAAAAGAAGAAAGCCTTGCTGTATTAAAGGCAATTAAGACGCGCCGCAGCATTCGAAAATATAAGAGTACACCTGTACCCCAAGAGTTGATTGACCAAGTGATTGAAGCGGGAACGTATGCAGCTTCGGGCAAGAGTCAACAGCCTTGGTTGGTCATTCAAGTGACCGACGCAGAGACGAAAGACCGCATTCGTCGTTCCAACGCCATTTTTATGGGTAAGAGCGAAGATGCCGATCCTTTCTATGGCGCACCCGTTTACCTTATCGTATTGGCAGAACGTAGCAATCCCAACCACGTATATGACGGCACATTAATGATGGGCAACATGATGTTGGCCGCCCACGCCGTAGGATTAGGTTCGTGCTGGATAAACCGTGCTCGCGAGGAGTTTGAACAACCTGAGTGGAAAGCTTGGCTCAAGAGTCTGGGCATCGAGGGCGACTATGAGGGCATTGGCCACTTAGCTTTAGGCTATCCCGATGGTGAGCCTCACGCACCGAAACCACGTAAGGAATGCGTGGTGAAAGTGTAGAAGATAAACTGCAATTTGTCTGCCTAATTGGGGGGGCGGATTTGTAACCCGCAGCAGCAGCATGTTGTAAATATCTACTTATAGTCGCTTAGCGCGAGAACATGCATAATATACAAATTGAGTAGTATGTAAATCAGTATGTTAAATTGTATGTTATGTATGTTCTCGCGCTAAGCGACTATAAGAAGATATTCAAAGCATTCTGCTGCCGACGCGGGGACGCGTCGCCCCCAGGCTAGCTTGTGTTCGAGACATTAGGACGCACGTGTTAGTTAGAGAATACGCGTTCTCTTCGACAAAATGCAATGTTAACCGACTAAATAAAATAGTATGAGAAAGTATATAATTAGCAGTTTACTCTTGGGACTACCAATAGGAGTTTGGGCACAAGATGTGACAAAAAATGACAGCACAAATGTTCAATTAAACGAAGCGATTGTTGAGGGGGCGAGTGTCATTCGCCATAATGGGTTTGACACGTACTTTCCTTCGAATGCACAACGCACACATTCGTCAAATGCGCTTGATCTATTATCAATGGTGGCTTTGCCTGGTATTCACGTTGACCAAGTGCAGAAGAGCATTATCAGTAGTACGGGAGCAAGTGGTGTTGTGGTAAAGATAAACAATGTAGAAGCTACACTCGAACAACTGCAGAGCATTCACCCTTACTTGGTTACAAAAATTGAATATAGCACAATGCCTGGCATGAAGTATGGTACAGGAACTGGGGCTGTTATTAATATTAAGACCAAGCGCGATGATTATGGCTTTGCTGTGGGACTGAATGCGATGAATGCCGTTTCTGATAATTATAACGACGACGGCGTATGGGCTAAGGTATGGAACAAGAAGTCTGAATTTGGATTGCAATACAACTTCAAACTTAATAACATTAAGAAGGCTTACAATAAGAGCAACGACACTTTTCACTTTGCTGACGGAACGATAAAGCAATATACCAAAGACGGAAAATTTAAAGGTGGCAACTTTAGAGACGACGCTTTATTATTGAGCTATAACTACACGTTGGAGAACAAGCGCGTGTTTGACGTGAAGGCTTCGTTTGACTACAATCGCTTTCCCGATCGCTATTTAAATCAACACGTAACGGGGGCTGAAGATTACACCTTACGCACCAATACACAAAGTGACGAAAAGGTGTATTTGCTAAAGACGTATTATCAAGAGCAACTGAACGCTAAAAGCACGTTAGAGGCAAATGTGGGCTTTGCTTACTTAGACAATGCGTATGACAGAGGTTTCGCCTCGCCTTGGAGTAATTATGCCTACAAGGTGAATGGCAATAAGTATGCCACCTACGCTAAATTGGACTTTGTACATCAACTTTCGTCGAAGAGTCAACTATCGTTTGGCTACCAACAAAGCTATGACTATACACGTAATAAGTATGTAGGTACGAACAATCAAGCGGCTAAGATTAATGACGATACGGAATACTTGTATGCAGAATATGCATTATTCTTGCCTAAATTTTACCTATCGGTGGGAGTTGGTGAGAATAGAATACGAACGGCGCAGATGGGGAACGACAATGTGTTTTGGGCTTTCCGTCCTCAAGCGCTCTTGCAATATAACTTGAATAAAGAATGGAGTTTGATGTATCGTTATAGCCGCAACGCGACGACACCTACGCTGGCCGACTTGACAGAATATAACCGCCAGGACGACGTATTACAGTGGACGATTGGTAATGCAGCGCTGCGCCCTTATAATACCGACACGCACATGTTGGTGGCTGATTTTCAGAAAAAGAGTACTACACTTCGTATTTATGCCCTTTACGAATATGCTTATAATGGTATCGGGCAGATGATTCTTGAAGACGGGGGTAAATTTGTTCATCAAAACGTGAATAACGTGCGTAATCGCCACTTTGAATCAGCTGTGTATTGGGGGCAGTCATTCTTCAATCGTGCTCTGACTTTTTACGTTGAACCTAAGTGGCAGTACGACGATGCAAGAGGCATGAATAAACATACGAACGCTCAGCTGAGTTTACAAGCTGGCTTAAATGCTTTTTACAAAAATTGGAGTCTTAATGGGTATTACCGCACGGCAACAGAGGCATTGTCGGGCGATATGTTAACGCACAACTGCTCAACATCGGACGTTAACGTTGGCTATCGCTACCGCGCCTTGCAACTGAAACTTGGCTTACGAAATGCGTTTAGGAGTAAAGGTAAAAGTGGCGAAACGAGGTTGATGACAGATAAATTGATTAGCAGCTTATCAAGCGGCAATCGTGCTTTTGGCAACATGGTGTACATTTCGTTATCGTGGAGCCTGATGAGAGGTAAAATGATAAAGACAGCTCAGGCTAAAGATACACCTGTAAATACGGATGCGGGTATTGTTAAATAAGGCCTATCACCCTCTCTAAAACTTTTACTACCTCGAGCTTTCTATTGGGATTCTGATAGATACGCAGCAAGTAAAGATAATTTCTAATTTCGATTATTGGTGAGTTTGCGTTCGTGACGCGTAACTCTTCGATAAACTGCAATTTATCGGCCTAACGAGAATGAACATTAACGAAAAAATTAATGGAATAATTAATGTTCAATTAATGATAATTAATGTTCAAAACAAAGCGCGAAGCGCATAACATAAATAGTTAACGTTTAAGTTTAGGCGCGCTTCGCGCGTTGTTTTGAACATTAATTATTTCATTAATTTTTTTGTTAATTATTCGTTAATATTCATTCTCATTAGGTCGATAAATTGCAGTTTATGAGTTTGCCAACTTGCGAAGCATTTCTTCTGCACGTACTTCTTGCTTTTCGCCTAAGTCCATAAATTTTATGAGGGCTTTGCTGGCTGCACGACCTACAGGAGTGTTGGGGTGGCGAAGAGCTGTAAAGGCTTGGTCAAGGAATTCGTCCATGTCGCGTTCAGAAGGTGTGGCACCTTGCATAAAGAGGCGAGCTAAAAGTAAATAGCCACAGAGTTGAAACATCTCTCCCTCTTCGGCTATCCACTCAAAGGCACACACCGAAGCCCAGGGGGTATGACTAAAGAGGTAAAGCACGGTGCATTCTGCCTCTTCGACAAATTGCATCTGTTCCACCCAAATGCGCGCCAACTCTGCGTCCATACTTTCGGTGGGCATCAACATTCCTGCAAGAAGTCGACACTCACGAATGTTTTCTTTCCAAAGAGCTGCAGCCAATTCGTAAGTGTGAGGAAATTCATTGGCCATTGCTTGCAGTCGTGGCAGTTCGACACCAAATATTATCTTATAGTTAAGTCCCTTTTCGCGCATTGAAGCACTTACAGGACCATTCATTACACCACGCAACGAACGCTTTATCATACGCAGTTGCTCTGCAAGTTGTGTATTATCTATTGTCATTTTCTTCTTTTTAGTATTTTGCAAAGATAGGGAGAATTTACAAATGTGCAAATGTGAGAATGTGCAAATGTGAGAATGTGCAAATGGTCGCTTTTATTTGCTCCTTACATAAAGAGCGAAAATTAAAGCATCCATTTGCACATTCTCACATTTGCACATTTGCACATTTCCCAAGCATTTGCACATTAATTAGGTTTACTCTACTACCACCTTTTGGCCATTTACGATATAAATGCCAGGTGCGAAACCTTGTAAAGCGGTAAATCCTTCAGGCACTTGTTCCGTGCGAACAAGCGCACCAGCGGTGGTGTAGATGCGGACGATTTGTGCCTTACCAGCACCTATACCAATCTGACCTTGGCCACCTTGAGCTGAGAAGTGAGCCTCGCTCACAGCCTCGTTGATTTGAGTAGTAGTGGGCTCATAACCATATTTATTGTCGAGGAAGGCTACACGGCGTTTAATCCAACTTTCGATATAAGAAGCTGCAGACTGTAAGTCACTATGGTTCTGTGTCCAACGATTTTGCTCACGCATATCAGCTTTACTCTCTTCGAAGAGTGAAGCGTATGTAGCTACGCGGTTGGCAATCGCATCTGCATCAAACAACTTACTATTACGCAGCTCAGCATAACGTTCCGTAAGGTCAGCCTTCCAATTATATTTACTGCTCAACTTCAAGCGAAGGAAGGGAGTAAACTGGCCATGTTCGTTTTTGTTGATAAACTCGTCAAACTCTTGATTAGCCCCTGTATAGCTGGTGCTACCGTCCCAACGTTGGCCTAATGTGCCGTCTAAGTCCCAAGGCGCAATGGCTATCTTTCCGCCCTCAGGTCCTTGCTTGTCGTATACATAGAAGAGCATATTCTTACCATGATTATCACTGGCCATGATGAGTTCGAGGAAGAGGTAGTAATCACGCATCATGGGATAGTCGAAGTACGTTTCAAAGCCTTCATCGAAAGCGGTCTGTGAACGCACTGCAGCTACGTGGTTTACGGCATTGTAGAGCGGTTCCCAATCTACAGCCTCTTTTTGATAGTCAGGATATTTGAACTCATAGCTACGCCAAGTCTCATTGCCCAAATAGTTATTATAACTACTCGGAGTTTTGTAAGGGAACGTCAAGTCGCCTTGCTCATGTCCCATAAACGTTTCGTAGCTCCAACTGCTTGACTTATAAAGCAAGCCATGCACTTCGTCTTCACCCGTAGTAGACTCGGCTGCAGGCACGAACTTTTTCAGTTTCAACTGCTTGCGGTCCATCTTCTCAGTCATACAATAGATACCGTTGTGGCGGCCATTGAGTATCATCTCGACAAATTTACCACGCGTACCCGTACGCACTTTCTTCTCGCGATCAGCATAGTAAGGCTTTACGGCAAAGTCGTTCCAAAGGTCGGTACATACACGGTTGCGCATACAAGCTAAATCTACATACATGGCATCAAGTATCCAATTATTGTCAGAGCGCAGACCTAACAACTTGCGATCGATAGAATTGCCTTCAGCGTCACGCAGTTTTACAGCATACGATTTCTTAGGATAGTTGGTAGAAGAGGCACCACGAATTTTAAAGTCAGCGTGATAGATAGAGTCTAAGCCTTCGTCCTTTGGAAAGGTAACACGGAGGAAACCATTCGTATATCTTGTGGTAATATAATCGTCATTTACCTCAACCACGGGCAAGAAAGTGAAACGTAACGAAGCTGTAAGTTTGACAGAGCCATCAGCATTGCTCAACTCTATGGGATAGGTGCGATTGCAATTTACACGAGCAAAAGTGATATTGCCGCCAGCATCGGGTTCTGTCTCGTTGATAGTGAGCTTGTAGTCGTCAGCCGAAAGGGTCTTAGCCAAGGTATAACGGAACGAGGTCGTAAAGTCACCACCTCCACGTACCGACTCGGGCAGTGGATAATAATAGGTCTTATTGTACGACTCGTATGGCACTTGTTTATCACCCAACAAGAAGGAGTCGAGTGCCGTAGCGATCGACTTAGGTGTAAAGTCGATGCCGAGGTCTATGCCTTGCTGCTTGAGCAACTGAGCATGACGAATGTCAGAAGAGGTGAAGACGAAGCCTGAACCTGGATCGTTAATTGTGTAGAGTCCCACTTCACGTGCACCACTAACCCAATCTACTTGATAATCGTTCCAACAAGTGTTTTCGCTCTGTGTATTGTCAGTAGCATTGAGATTATCTAACTTTTGAAGCGTATAACCCGTATAATCAACGTCGACATTCCAAGCAAAGCCCCAGATGTTGCCTTGTGGTTGTCCCGAAACGACACTCAGACCTTCTGTTCCCTCTTTTTCTATTGCAAAGCTAGTAGATACGTACTGTCCGTCTTTGGTGAAGACTTGCACACCATTGCCGCTTTGTACAAAATAGAATTGAGTCTTATTGCTGGCATCAGTCTCTTCTGTTAAGCAAGTCGTGTTGTTTTTAAAACTTGTACCCACACCGACATAATGCTTTGAACGCAGATTGATGATAGAATAAAGCACTGGATCGCTGATATTAGTGGTATATACCACAGGCTGTGAGAGGTGGGTCAACTCCCAATATTCGTTATTTGAGTTGGTACCATAGCTGCCACTGGTGTAGTGGGTGGTTACATCGCCACCACCTGCTCCACCAGTTTCACCAGCCAACACGTCGTTACCCTTTTCATCATAGATTTTAAAGAGTTCGTTATTGCCTGTACCATCACTATTATAAGTACCCAACAAGTAAGAACCATCGGTACGAAGGTTGAATACGTTGCCTGAGTAATTACTTTCAATAGAAGCATAGTTGCTACTATTGACTTTAATATTCCATAGCGTTTGGTAAGATGAGGTCGTAGTGAGCGTAAGACCTTTCGTCCTTCCATTAACGCGATTGGAAGTATAGGCCATGCGTTGTCCACTCTCTGCATTGATAAACTCGTAGCTGCTACCATTCGCACGAATGTACCACCAACTATCATCTGAATAGGTGGAAGTAGTAAGATAGTACAACTCTGGCATAGAGTTGTGTTTAGCACCCAAGACTACCGAACCATAAGTATTGCTACCATTGTAGTACTTACAACTAAGACGATATTTAGTTGTAGGATTAAAGGTGACATCTGCCCACGTCGCGCCATAGGCCACGAGGCAGAACAAAAGGAGTAAAACTCTTTTCATATATAGAGGTTTGTTAGATGTTTTTCTGATTGAATGTCAAACGATAAGTTTAGCGCGGTAAAATTACGAATAAATAAAATACCATATAAACAATAGTCCGTTAATTTTTCAAGAATAGCCAAGTAGATGAGTTCAAGTGCACAACTGATAAGTATTCCCTGTGCGATATACTAACATCGCAGATACACTTACAGACAAATAGAATGGTGTAGCAAAGCAGCACTATGCCAACAATCGGGCAATAAACAGAATAAGAACACTGAGAAAATCCCTCAAACCATATAGATGTAACATATTCTTTCTAATAATATTTTCTCTCTGTTTGCAACTTATATAACAAACCATAAATTGCAAGTCCAAACGCTTTTTTTCAATCCCAACTACAACTAAAAAGGCGGATGCCCAAGACTCTCCACCTTGCACATCCGCCTTTGCCTATACCCATTCTATGAAGCTACTTCTTCACTCCGTATATCTCATAATCCTTCTTTCGTCTTTCTACTATCGGAGGATTCTTTCCGTCGTAGTACATATCAAACCATGTTGAAGATTCTTTTGGTTTCATACTATCACTCAGCACAAAATGTTTGCCGTCCAATGACCGTTGCTGTATGTAATAATGGTGTTGTCTATATGCCGTCTTGACGAATACTTCTCTTGATCCCAAGAAGCAAATATCATCGTACATCCTTATCTCTGCTTTTCTGTAAGTTTCACCTTTGTTTCTTCCGCGTCTCATATACACTCCACCAATCTTCAGGAAATCCATGAAACCGATGGTGACAAATTCTGGCTTACGGGTAAAGCATGTCATATTCTCCAAATATACCCAGTATTCCTTACCTTGCTCCGTGAAATGAAACAGGGCATTGTCCTGCAGCTCAGCAAATTCATACGTCTGTTCCGGCTTTTCCATTGGTTTGTACAGCTCTGTGCGTACAAGGTATTTGCCTTCTCTATTTTGCACTACTCTTATACCGTATGCCTGAGGATATATCTTAGCATAACTGCCTAATGCCTCCCATTTGTCCAGACAATGTCTTCGATAATATACTTGATAATTGTTTTTCGTAACGCAGGTGACTCTCAGATTGGCAGGTTCTTTATAGTCAGCTAACTGTGTTTTGCCATCAATATAGTCTATTTTTATTTCTGGTCTGAAAAACCTTATATATTGTTTCTTTTCATCTTCAAATTGCTTGATCTCTTCTTCCCATGTGTTTCTCTTTTCTACTAATTCCTCAGCGGTCATAGGGTGTAACATAATATCCCAAGCCTTGCACCATGCCAACCCTCCTTGCTCGTCTTCCCAAATCGAAAGTTCTTCGATTTTCTCCTTGAACCTGTATAGCCTGTCTGGCTCTGATGGCTGCACAAAGAAATTGCGGAACCGCAGTCCTTCGTCTGTCCCATTGTCCAACGCATTCCGCAACACGAAACAATTCTCGTCCATCTGACGTGTCTTTACTCTCGGATAGAGGCGCAACCCGTCTGTAGTGGAAAACTCTAAAAAGCCATGCTTCTCGATTCTCGGTCGCTTGAAGTATCGCACACCATTACGCAAGTCCATCCAGGGACGTTCTCTGTCTATCTTCCGTCGAGAATACAACTTGACTATTCCGTATGCTTTCAGTTCTACCCTATTATATTCACAGGGTAGAACTTCCCTGCCGTCTTTATCCACGACACCCGACAGACCTTCCTTGTTGCCGACTATCTCGTAGCCGTAAGCTTCCTCCAAGTCCATACGTTGCCCCTCATGTGTCATCACGGTGATTAACTCTGTTCGTGCGTCCGAAGTAATTCTCTCTTGTTCGTTGCAAATAGAATAGGCTACGTTATACGGTCCTTCCACTTCCTTGGTCAGAATGCCTTTACCAGCAACACTTCCCTCAAACATGGCTTGCCAGTCTCTGTCATCTGACGGGAGTCCAAACAAACGGTACAGCCCGACATTGTCCAATATCAAGCAATACTTCTTACCCTCAAACACACGCATGCCACGTCCTACTTGCTGCAGATACTTTGCCAACGAAAGTGTGGGTCTCGCCAACTGAATAAACTCTACATCAGGACAGTCAAAACCCTCTCCGAACAAATCAACGTTCACCAACACTTGTATGTTGGCTTTCTGTTTCAAAGAGAAATTGCAAGGCTTACTATAATAATCTCCTACACATGTTTCCTTAAACCTTTCAATGATTGCCTTTCTTTCTTCAAGCGGTGTCTTGCTGCTTATCGCCACTGCATTTATGCCATGCTGTCTGTACGCTTCTGCTATATGTTCCGCATGAGCTATGTCTATGGCGTAAGTGATGCCTTTCTTGTTTGCTGCATATCTCCTCACCGTATTGCAAAGCCTCTCGATGCTTGGCTGCACATTCAACTTCTCGCTCATTTCTCTCAGCGAGAAGTCTCCGTCGGCACCTCGTTTTTTCAGCGAGTTCACCAAGCGCCAGTCCTCGCTGTCCTCTCTGATGGACATATAGTCATACAGCGATAGCCACCCATCGGCTATAAACTTCTTTGCTGACCACGACTGCAGCAGCACGTCAAACAAATCGGTGAACCCTCGTCTGGTCAGTCGGCAGGGCGTGGCTGTCAATCCCAACTTTTTCGCTTCAGGATAAGCATCCATCACCTCCTTGTAGGTTTTCGCCACGGCATGATGTGCCTCATCGATTACTATCAATGATGGCATTTCCTCCATTTCTTGATAATGTCTCGACAGCCATTGTATTGACATTACTTTTATGCGAGAATCATCCAATAAGAGAGAAGTGGTGGTGTCAGGAGTAGAGGAAGAACAGTTTAGCATGGTCTCAAGCGTTTCTTTTATCTGTTCTACCAATTCACGCCGATGCACTACAATCCACACGCATGGATTTTTCACTTTTCCCTTTTCGTTTTTCACAACTTCGGTCAGTAGCACAGTTTTTCCCGTACCTGTCGGCATCTGCACCATTACAGACTGACACGACTTGAACGCCGTGTCAATCTTCCCCATCATTTCTTTTTGGTAGTCGTAAAGTCGTATTTCCTTCATGTCAACTTCGTCTCGGCAACCACATCGAAGGTATTTCTTTTCGAGTCTTCGAATTGGCATTGGTGATGTCAATCAGTATCAGATACCACTGATCCTTTCCTCGACGCTCTCCAGATATGTAGTAGACTTTATTGGGTTGGTCTCTTAGTATCATATACAGGTCCAAGAACTGGAATATCCTATCATTAGCCACGCATTCCCGATGATGCATCGGTATGCCTGCCATATCTCTGTTTTTATAGAAATAATAGTTATAGCCAACTCTCAGCACGTCCATAAATCCCATATGCTCTACCACTGGACGCTCATCAAATTCCTGCATGGTGTACAGATTTACCCACGTGGTTTTGTCTTCTCCTACGAACACGACCTCTGCTATATTGTCATCTGAGAGTTTTACGCTCTTCAGTCCTTCCAAGATGATATGGTGGTCATTATTGCTGATAGCGTACTCTCCTGTCAGATAATGCTCACAGACGTATGCGTCCTTGCTGTTGTATTCCTTTCCTCTGTTCTTGTTGATAGCATAATAGGCGTATGTCACAAGGTATTCTTCTCCATTGATGGTTTTATAAATGCTGTTGCTCTGCTGTTTGCGTTTTTCCCCCGTAATATATTCTCTTTCATAGGTTTTCATTTCTTGCATCGAGCCTTGCGCATTATCCATATAGAGATACTGCTCCTTGGTGCCTACTGTCAGTGGTGACCATGGGTCTTTTCTTCCTACGTATTCAATGGCTTCATTTTTATTGTTTAGCAGGTAGTACTTTGTTATGTCACCTTCTGTCTGACTGACTAACTGCCAGTTAAAACGCATATCATCATAGGTCTTATATATCCCATGCATATTATCACCAATACGGATATAATTCCCATCCTTTATATATCCAAACTTTATTTTCCGCATAATGTAATTAGATAATCGAAATAATCTAAAATGGCAGTTCTCTTCTTGGAACGCCATAGTCCATACAACTCTCCATGTCCTCTATCTCTTTCCATGCTTCATAAAGACCTCAAACAATGAAACAAATGCCATAGCAGCCTTTTTACCATCATTCCACGTATTCGGTCCTATCCAAGCCTTGTCGATTTCTTCACGCATGGTAGGAGTGAAACCGATAAAACTGTAGTTCTTCCATGACTTCACCGTGCGCATGGCAGCAGGATACTTGTTGGGATAATTATTCTTGATGTCTTTCAGCATATGTCCAAGTGTCTCTGCCATACACTTGGCATGCATATATCGTTCTTCATCTGTCTCACTGGCTGCATAGTCGCAACAGTCTGTGTACCATTCTTCATGCGAAAGGTCACTCTCCACTACGTATTTACGATTATCTATGGCTTCTGACCAATAGGTCAGGTAGCGGATTAGTACTTCATGAGGCAATGCCTTCAGCCCTTCTACGACTTTCCGTATTTTCTTGTCTAAAACTAAATCGTAATAATCGCCCTCGGCGTTGTAGACGAAATCGAATAAGTCTTGTGCATGTTTTATTAATTCTGTTGTTTGTGCTTCTTTGTGCAAAGAAGATAATAGTTATTCGTCTCTATTGTTAATCTCGAGATTCTACTTCTGGATTCTCTTCAAGCTATTTAATCAGAGACTTGGCATGTTTTCGCTTTTCCAATGTAATTTAAGGCTCGGATGCCCTCAAATAAAGTTTTTGAAGTTGGGGTAGGTTTTGGGGTGGCTATTTCTTTTTATATAGCATAAAGGAGTTTTTTAGAATGGCAAATCATCATTGTCTTGAACTGGAGCAGATATAGAGATTTTTATATTCTCAATGTTGTATTGGGCAAAGAAATCATTCAGATTTGCAACAACTTCTTTTTCTGTCATGACAGAAGTCTCTTGATATTTTTCACGAAGGGCTATAGCTACTCCTTGACTTGTATTTGGACATTCTTTGAGAATTTTCAATCGTTCTAATGCATCCTCCTTTGTTGCAGAGTTAACAATGAGGGCCAAGAACTTATCGAAATAGATTTGTCTCGTTTTTACATTTTCAGTAATGACCAACCAAAGAGCTTTGGCTATTTCATTTGCATTTTTTCCAGCACTTTTCAATGCTTGGTATTTTCCGAAGAATCCGTATGGCATCATCTCTTTTGAAATAGGCAGTACAGCCTTCTTTTGTCCCAAGGCAATTCCTACTTCTTGATCGCACCAATCGCTATTTCTAAAATCTGGGGTAACAATAGCACACAAGGCATCCATAGAGAATAAGGCATTTTCTATTTCAATTTCCCATTCCCTTGATATTCGAATATCTTCATGCGCTACAAAACAATCTATGCCATATTCTTTTATGCAGATTTTTAGATTTCTTGCTGCGATTTTATCCTTTGTCAAATGACTAATGAATAGCCTGAAATATCCATTATTCCACATACTTGTATCTGTATTATTCCCAAAGCTATCAATTCCTTCTGATACAGGTTGAAAATATACACCAGTTAATTGAATTGCACTATTTTCTCCTCTCATTGCGATGTTGTAACTATCTTGGAGGGTCTTTTCATAATCAACTAAAAGGTTTTTCTTCTCCAACTGCTTAAATGTCTTTACAGGTATTCTTACAATAATATGATAGTAATCTATACCGCCATTCCAGTTGTCATGTGAATCCCAAACCGTCTCAATGTTACCATCGATGAGGTATTCTGCTATGCTTTTATCGGTTTCTGTAAAAATTTCTCTTACAGTATTTGTGTATGATGAAAAAATATTCTCTGCCATGTTTTGTATTGTTTTACATATTTCTTTTATATTCTATAACTTCATTAAGTTTATCTATAACCATCTGAGGATAATCATTATCGTTCACATAGTTTAAAAGGTTATTCCCTTCATATGCCAACCATATATCTATTGAATCTGCATCAGGAAATTCATTATTTTCCTCACAGTACTTTTGCAAAGCGTGAACTAATACTCTTTCTGTTACACGTTTTTTATTAAGATTGTATTGAAAGTACGTGTTTATACCCAATCTTAGATATTCTGGCCAATTCTTTAATATAACATCTATATCTTCGTTTGTTTCTGAAAGATAAGAAATTATAGATGCTGCCTTATCATGAATTGTTCCTTGCAGATAATTTACATAAAGTATAACATCATCAACGTTCCCAATATTAAGATGCTCTGATATTTCAATGTATTGAAGTCCTGCCATCCAATCATTTGCTACGTCCTTCAACTTATTGACATCACTCATGAGTTTCTTTGTTTTTGCCGACTTGTCATTTAGCGCCTCCTTTACACTCGGCATTTCCATTATTAAATCAATGATGTATGCGGTCCATTCTGAACTGAGATAATCAGCAAATGATGTTATTTTACTATAATCTACATTATCTTCAATATATTCCAATTCTCGTAGAGATGTTCCTGTATTTCTTACTAAATGATACCTTTCCTTGCTGCATTCCGATTTGATATATTTATAACGTGCATTGAATACTGTTTTCAAACGTTCTTTTTCATTGTCATCGGAAAGTTTATATGCCAAGGATTCACTAACAAGTTCATCTATTGATAAATCATCAATTTGTTCTTCATCAACACTTCGGATTATCATCATATCTATAGCCTCAGAAAATACAGAGTTTGAGAGCATTTGATTTATATCGGTTTCATTTGTCAGTTGCTTTTTAAGACATAAATAATGTATCAGCGAATAGAGTGTACCACGCATCTTGATTATAGAGTCATCCTTAGATGAGATGGCTTCTTTAACAAATTTCACTGGCATTGACCGTTCATTTACCATTGGCAGCATTACAGTTCCATATCGTTCTCTACCAGCCCTGCCAACTCTTCCTATAATGTTTTTAAGACGAGCATTATCCAAAAAATATCCAGGAATGGCAGGATTGCTAATGTTTGCTAATACAATAGTCTTGATTGGAAGATTAACACCTTCCGCAAGTGTGGTATTACTGATAATTAAGCGAAAAGATTTATTATTATACGTTCTTTCTATCGCTTCTCTTATATTTTGAGGTAAATCTCCATGATGAAAAGCAAATCCTTTTTTGATAGAATTAGTCAGTAAATGTTCTTCCCCTAATTGATAAGCTATGTATTCATAGAGACATTCCATTTCATGTTGCTTTCGTTCATCCTCATAAGGTATATTATATACTCCATTTTCAATCCAAAGAATTATACGCTTTGCAAATTGCGTACAGCCTGTTGGATATGTTTTTCCTGTTGTGAATAGTAAGACGGAACCTGCCTTCATAGCTTTTAAGGCTAGTATACATCCAGTTGGTATAAGTTTGTGTGTTTCTTTTTTTATATCAATAAGGTTTTCATTATTTGCTTCTTCTTTACTTGCAAAATTCTCTATACGAAAATGGGGCGTGTTCCATTGGTTTCTATAAACGTTTAAATCTATGCTATCTTTGGAAACTTTAGCTAATGCCAATTTCAAACAACTGGGACGATATGTACTGTCTCCAATTTGATCTGCTGTACCTCCTAACCATTCATTTACAACTTGTATGTTGGGTATAACAGCAGATATAAACAAGAAACGAACATTCTCATTACGGCGTAGCCTTGTCAATAGCATTTCATAGTTTATGCCACGGGTAAAGTCATCCAATAACTGCCCCTCATCGCATATTACTAATGAGAATTTACCAAAGAAATCCTCATCTTTAAGTTCCATGGCCTCAAAAGCTTCAGGTGTTGCTATTAGCAATTGTGCATCATCAATGTCTTCTTCATCTACAGTAGATGCACTTCCACCATATTTTGTAGCAAAAGAAAATCCAAGTGTTTTATGTATTTTCCTATAATGATCTTTTAGTTCCCTACTCAATGCTCGTAAGGGTGCTAAATACAAGATACTATCTTCTGGATGGTTCTTTAGTACATAATGAATTAACAGTTCTGTTATATATGACTTACCGGCACTCGTTGGCATTTTCAAACTAAACGCTCCCTGAAAGTTTAATAAGCCTTTATTCAATGCATCTTGTTGGGACGGCAAGAATGAAAAGATGTGTTGTCTGCGTGAATGCCTTACATAAGAACTCCAGTCAAAATCTGGGTCTATGGCTCTTAATGATGTCCATAGATTGTTCTCTTTGAACTTTCTCAATACACATCGCAGTACCAAAGTCATATAGAAGTCTGTAGATGAATCAAAGTCTCGTTCCTTATATTTCCTATCTTGTACGCTTATTTCTTCATCCAAATATATTTCTTCACCTTGATAAATAAATTTTTTAATATTTATCCACGATACCTCTTCATTGTCGTATGACTTTTGTCTCTTCTCAACACCGCCTCCAGATATAATGAAAGCCAATATTTGCGATGCTTCTAATGGAAATTCTTCAATATCAATATCGAGCATCAATAAAGACGATATAGCTGTATAATCGCACAAATAGTATATAGAAGAAACATATAGAAAATTTTGACCCCTATTCACGCCATAGAAATCTTCGTACGTCTCATTTTGTGAATATAGAATCAATCCATCAGCCAAATCAAGTAATTCTTTCTTTATATCATCTGTCATACCTTTCTCAAGATATGTTTCCATTATCTCATGGAAGTAGCTTAAAAGATATATGTAGAAGTTTTCTTGATGCTCCTTAAATTCCATTGATGGAATATTAGCTACCCCATAACTCTTGCTAAACTCATATTTCTCAGAGTCATTAATCCATTTATCGAATTTCATATTTCTATACTATTTGATATTGGGCATTTGTTGATAAATTGATTCGTACAAAGCCTGCAAATCTGCAATTGGTACGCAATACACGTTGTTAACAGAAGCATGGGCTGTAAACAAATCTGGAGGTATTCTACTGACCTGTATATTTAAATCAGAACTGTCTATTACTGCTACAGCATTGTGTTCTCTCTGAAATGTAACGCCTTTACCACCCGTACTGAAGCGATTGATTTTATCATGCAACTCCTTTAGACCTTCATCTTGACATCTTATTTTCAAGTAGGGTATCGTTTCTGCCGCTCTCTGTACAGCATCGGTATAAGCGTCTACAACAGCTTCTATAAACGTACATTCAAGTTTTCCATCTTTGTAGCCGATACGTGCTTTTTGCTTATGCAATTTATAATGTGTATTTCCTAATTTGCTTGCTCGTGTTTTGACTTCGTAAGTATACATTTTGTCATCTACAGATGGATTGTCTTTATCCGTCAGTTTAAACATGATGACATCTGTATAATGGCTTGCATCCTTCTTTTTATCCTTCAATCGCCATTTCATAGGAATAACAGTAACATCAGCAGACCAAAGTTGTACAGCAAGATAAAGGCATAGAATCTCACAAAAATCGCCAGACATCACTTTCCCTTTGTCTGGTAATCTTCCTTCCACCGCTTCTTGAACCGATACGCCATATATATTGACTATATCCTGTAATTTTTTACTCTCTATATATGCTTCACGAAATGGCAACAAACAATCTTGTATAAATTCCATTCGTTTTGCATTATCGAAAGTATAAAACATGACACCTTTCCCAGGATGAATTGTTGTGTCTAAGGTGAAATAATCTGACAAATTTTTCATAATGCTCATTTGTTTACGATTGCGCGACCTATTCCTTCTACGTCGTCGTGTTCGTTTCTTATACAGACTTTTGTTTTTTCTTCTTCATAGACATCTAATCTTTGCCTAAATCATAAATATTCCAGAACAAATCAGGGAAGCGTCGTCCTAATGACGTTCTTGTTTCATTGTCCATACAGAAATTCTCTATATCATATAGTGAGTCCGACAATGTACTTATAATCTGTTCAATGTTCTTGTATATATAGTCACTGTTTATCTTGAAACGTTCTACGGCAAGGTCAAACTGCACGATGTCATTTTTCAAATCATTATCCAAATAGAACATTCTTGATATTATCTCATTGTATGCCTTACCTTTTTACTAGGATAGACATTTTTGACTTTAATAATCCCTGCTGTCAAAATCATATTTCCATGTCCTTCATCACTCGCTCCACCTCTTCCAAAGGCACATTCAGCATACGCGACACATAGAGCGGAGTAATGACATCCATGCTACCCGACTGGCGTTCCATGCCAATCAAATACTCAATGTCCTTTTTCAAATCGCCAAGACTGTTGAAGAATGTAGCTGAAGCCTGTTCTTTGTTTTTCGCTTCCTTTGCTTTGAAAGCATCAAACGTCTCACTACCATCCTCACCATATTTTCCGTCCTTTGCCTCGTATATAACCGAAGGTTCCAATACCTCAACAGTATGCCATGCACCTTGTGGCACAACACAACCATAATTACCAACGGTAGGGTCAAGATGAATACGCTCAATCTCGTTTCCGTTTTCATCACAAATAACCTCTACAATCTTACCACACAAGAGAAAAACATTCTCCGTACTTTGTGGATGTCTGTGTATAGGTACAACAGTGCCTGGCAACAAAGCAATCAACATACGCTGACTTGTATCAGCCTCTGACGTGCGCAAGTCGAAACATTTGCGCAATTTGGGGTTCATAGTGGCTTGTTCAAATAGCTTGCCTAAAAAGTCTTTATCAAAATCCATAGTCATTAATCATTTGGTAGGTGATGCGCCTTTCTTGGCACAAACAAATATTTGCAGAATTGCCAAACGGCATAAAGTAATCTTCTCATCGTTCTGTGACAATAACCTTAAATGTTTGGAATATAAGTTTGATATCATACCAAAACGAGCTGTTCTTCACATACTCCAAGTATAATTTTATCTTCTCCTGCATAATCACATGAATATAATAATCCTCAGGATCCTCTGCCTTTTCCATCAACTCATTCTCGTTTCTAAACTTAATACTTGCTGGGTCAGTAATACCTGGACGAACATCCAATACGTGCATCTGTTCGGGTGTCCAGTAATTCACATAATGACGCACCTCAGGACGAGGACCAACCAAACTCATATCTCCAATAAATACGTTTATAAGCTGTGGAAGTTCATCAAATTTATATTTACGGATATAATATCCAGAACGTGTAACACGAGGATCACGACCACCAATGGTTACTAATGAGCCCTTATCTGCTCCTACACGCATAGAACGAAACTTGAATATTCGGAAATCCTTGTTTCTACGTCCCACACGCACTTGTCTATAAAACACGGGACCTTTAGAATCAAATTTAATCCAAATAGCCAATATTAGAAATAATGGACTTAAAACAATTAATCCACAACCAGAAGCAACTATATCAAATAATCTTTTCATACTTTTAGGGTAAGAAAAACCTGAAGATAAAGATATTGTCTTCACCTCCAGGTCTATGATAATTAAAGATTAAAGTTCAGATACAATCTCTACAAAATTCTCTATTACATATTCCAAATCCTCATCCGTCATCTTCGTGTTCAAAGGCAGAGTAATCTCATTCTCAAACATGTGGAATGCATTAGGAAAATCTTTGATGTCGAAGCCCAACTTCTTATAGGCAGTCATCATAGGCAGCGGTTTGTAGTGAACGTTGGTAGCAATTCCACGCTCCGCCATCTTTTCAATCACCTTGTTTGTCTCCTCACGAGTTTTGCCCAATAAACGAACCAGGTACAAGTGTCCAGAAGAAGTATGCTCTTCATTATAATGATTCAGTACAGCCACGTTCAAAGGTTTCAAGGCCTCATCATAACGCGCAATCATCTTGCGTCTACGCTCCAACAGACCCTTATAACGCTGCATCTGTACCAGTCCGATAGCAGCCACCACGTCAGTCATGTTACACTTATACCAAGTGCCGATGATATCATACTCCCAAGCGCCCAACTTCGTCTTAGCCAAAGCATCCTTATTTTGCCCATGCAAGCTCAGCAACTGTGCCTTACGATAAAGATTCTCATTCCAAGTCTCACCCTCAATCTCAGGCACACCACTAAAAGCATTCTCGTCACACTTATCCAAGTCCTTCACGACCTTTTCTTTACCAAAAGGCAAATTCCATGTCAAAGCGCCACCTTCAGCAGTTGTAAAATTCTTTACCGCATGGAAAGAGAAAGAAGAGAAGTCAGCAATAGCACCTACCATCTTCCCCTTACGCGAAGCCCCAAAAGCATGAGCCGCATCACAACAAATAGCAACACGTCCAATCATCTTCTGCAAATCCGTTTTCGGAGTAAAGAGATTCTTCTTACGCTCAACAATCGCAAACAAACGATCGTAGTCACAAGGAATACCCGCCAAGTCAACAGGGATAATAGCCTTTGTTTTTGGAGAGATAGCAGCCTCAACAGCCTCATAATCCATTTCAAGGCAATCTTTCTGTACATCAACAAAAACAAGCGTAGCCCCCACGTGTTCCACAATCGAAGCACTTGCTGTGTAAGTATAAGCAGGCACAATAACCTCGTCACCTTCACCCACACCCAACAAGCGCAAAGCCATTTCGCCACAAGCCGTTTGCGAGTTCAAACACACAGCCTTGTCTACGCCAACAAACTCAGCTACTTCTTTTTCCAACCTCTTTGTACGCGGTCCAGTTGTTATCCAGCCAGACAAAATGGCATCACGCACTTCTGCAGCCTCAGCTTCCGTCATATCAGGCGGAGAAAAAGGCACATTACGCAATTTCATTGTCATAATATGAATTTGTTTATTTAAAACGTTACTCTTTCCTTCTTAAAAATCCATACACAAACTGCCACACATAGCCAATCATGCTATAGTGTGCCACATATTTGTATTTCCATGAATATTTAAAAGCGTTACCTATCACATGCAAACGCTCATACCATTGCCCTTTACCACGATTATAAATAGAAGAATCGTCATACAAAGCACTTTCAATAGTACGTTCAGCATATGAGCTGTTAGCAAAAATCATCTTATCATGCAGTTCAACACCCAAATGTTTCACCGCTATTGTATTCAATACATCAACAAAACCATCTAAACGAAACTTTTTACACTGAGCGTAAAAATCAGACCAAACTATTTTGTCTTGATTAGCTTTTATCCAACAAGCCCAATCCACAAAGTGTCGCAAATTAATCCCCTCCACTAAGAAGTGCGTTAGAGAATGATAAAGCATAAACAAGCCCTCCGCCTCTATGGGTAACACATAAATGTCAGTTCCATCAAGTTTTTCAAGTAAACTACCATCACCTATAACCTCCACCATATATTGATGCAAAGCCATATCCGTTCCTCCACGTCGAGCCGAAGTAAAAAATTGATGATTCTCTATCGTTAGTTTTTTATAAGCAATATGCGAATGCTTATACCAACCATCATCCACAACCAAGCTAGCCTTACGGGCTATATCATTTCCCTGTTTATATGCACATTTCCCATGAGAATCAATTAGGAAGCAGTCAAAGTCTCCAAACTCTCTATGCTCAGGTTTCGGATAATAGCGACTATGTGCCAAACCTTTAAAAACAATAGTTTTAATACCATGGTTCTTCCAAAGCTCCACAACATCCTTTGCCATAGCAACATGTTGAGCAAACATCTTCTCAACAAAAGATGTTTGAGCATACCATTGCATCAAGGTCATGCGATCAGGAAAACTCGAACACTGCGAATTATTTTGCTTCAACACTTCTAACGCTTCAAACGCCAAGCCACGAACACCTTGCTTTTGTGCCGTTTTAAGTATTTGTTCCCAATCTACCTCATTTACAAAAACCTGCACATGTTTATTTATAGCAATGTTCAGTAATAACAATATATTCTTAGCAGAACTATTCATGTTTTATTTCGTACTTCTTCACATACCACATTTTCTTCCAACCATTACCCACAACATTCATCAATGTCCAAAATGTAGCCAACAATGGATTCATCTCTTCTGCCACATGAAACAGTGGATAATGCGCCCAAATGCGTTTCCACAATGGCTTGGGGGTGATGCTTACCTTGCGTCGGCGATACCTTGCCAAGTTCTCCTTCAGCAAATAGCAAGGAGCTTTTCTCACCACTTTAAGCCATAGAGCCGTATCATTATTCTTACGTACATCCTTTATTTGCACCAGTCCTATCCGCTCTCTGTCGTACATCACAGCCAGACATCCTGGCCAGCAGCACATAAACATAGCCAACTTACTCACTTTCTTTATTCCCGACACATACACGCCCAAGTCCTTGCCATCCTCACTCATCTCTGTATATTCATGATAAGAGAAGGCATAACCATACTCCACCATAAACTTCAGTTGATGTTCCAATTTCTCAGGCAACCATAAGTCATCCGAATCAAGAAAAGCAATCCACCTACCCTTTGCCCTACGCAAAGCATTGTTTCGGGTTATTGCAGCCCCAGAGTTCTCTGGGTTACATTCATACTTAATTCGTTTGTCAGCTTCCATAAACGGCTTAACAACCTCCAACGTATTGTCCTTAGAGCAGTCGTCTTGAATAAGAAGTTCCCAGTTCTGGTAAGTTTGACATTGAATACTCTTGATTGTTTCAGCAATAAAGTCTGCACATGCCCAAGTGGGAGTGATGATAGACACCAATCCGTAGTCTTGCATAATAAAAATTTATTACTTAATATTTTTTATTCTAAAAATGTTAGTTTTACAACAAAAGGAGCATAGCTCAATCCTTTTATCATCTGACTTCCATTTCCTATATGTATATCCAATTTTACATTGTTGGAATCACAAATTTGCTGTAACAAATAAAGGCCTAAGCCACTTCCTTCAATATTTGTCTCATTAATTACTTTCTGTGATCGAAAACCGCGTTCTCTTATGTGTGCCATTTCTCCTACATTGGGACGTATACCCCAATTCGTGAATGTTACTTCCAAAGAATGAACACAATCTAGGAATTCTATTTTAACTTCTTCATTAACAGGTGAATATTTTATAGCATTATCAACAATAATGAAGAAAGCCAATTCTATGGTATTATTCAATCGAAATGCTCGGCCTGTATGTCCATCCATTTTCACATCTATGTCTTTCTCTTTTCTTTGAGCATACAGACATTTATAGACCTTCTCAATCTTTTTGTAAATAGGGATTGGAACAACCATATCATCTTTTATAGAGTCAGGATTTAATATCATATCATACGTATCCATTCTTATTGACAACAAACTTGTATTAGCTTCTATATTCTTCCTGATATTTTCTATTTCAATAGACTTATTACTATCAATATATACAGAACGTAAAGCATTCGAAAGTTGCAAAACACTTGATTTCAACTGATTATTTATTTTTCGCACTTCATGCAATGTTTCGTTCAGCAAAGAAATATTTTGTTTTAATATTTTTTCCTCGCTCTCTAAAAATTCTTGTTCTTCCCGTATTGCAGACTTTGAAGCAGACGAATAAATTTTATTATTTTTCCGTCGCATTTTAGATAATTTCTTTTTCATAATCCAAGCAATTTTAAAAGTCCACCAGCGACCATTGACTGAACAACGCTACGTACGTCATCTCCTAAAGACGGGTACTTCTTAGGATTCGGGAAGTTATTCATATCCTGTGGACGATTTATATAAATGTCCACATAATTATCTTCAAGAAACATTACATCTTTTATAGGTACATCCTTATTAAGTAAGAAATCTCTAATGGTCTTCCATATTTCAATAGGATCAGAAGCTAATCTTATCATTTCATCAATATAGGAGCACCACATATCCATATCAACATCTTTCTTTATACGCTTGATACCCTCTAAATCATTCATTGACTCCACTTTGTAGTCTGCGCCTGCAGAATATACAGCAAACTGTTTAAATGGATAACGTTTTTTTAACTCACGCACCACGTAGGCACCTTCCTTTTCTTTGTTGAATTTATGACCAACACCTTTTATGTCACAAATAACAACAGGATAAGCCTCAACAGCATTATAATCCTCTATATCCCTTATTGATGTTATGTTAAATTTTTCATTCCTCAGCTCATCCAAATAAGTAAAACCTTCATCGTCTATTAACAATACAGGTATTTTAGAACGAGCCGATAAGGAATCAAAAGCTCTCTTTGTTGTATTCAAATCAGACAATTTATATAATTGTCCCAATAACCGTGGTTTGTTAAAGCAGCAACGTTTCATAAACTTATTTATTTTTAAAAATTAACTTACCTTTATTTCCTGTATTTAGTAGCATATATTTAAAAAATTATACGAATTTTTTTCATACACATTTTTAATACAGCTACCTATTCCTTTAGAGATTTCCATATAGAGAATCCACATATTGATATACTAATAACTATTAGCAGAACAACACATACCACTTTCAAGAAAGTGAATGGCATATCATATACTACTACTCCGGCAAGAATTATCTCCAAGATATAGCAACCACAAAGCAAATATAAACAAATCAGCTGCGTACTACCCCAATCTAAATTCTTAGGCATTTTAGGGTTGTTCCACATTTTACTAATGTTGTGAAAACTTAATTCGCTATTATCCAAAGCAAACTTTCTGTGCTCGTTAATATAACGACTAACTTTCACAAAATATGTTCTGTTCTTGCAAATACCTAAAATAGATATTAATGTGAATGCCGCAGACAAAACCAGTAACACAAATATACCAACCGAATAATAAGATCTTAAGATAGACAGAGCATTCGATTTGTTAGCTTCAAAGAAGATTGTCCAACAAGCTCCCAATGAGACTAATATCTGTCCAAAAGAAAACTTTGTCAAATTCCAATTTACGTCGTCATAATGACGAAGCATATAAAATGCTTGTTGAAAATCGTTTATCAATAATTGTTTTGGATACTGAGAATTGTCGGTATCTTGCTTTTCCATTTCTTCCCAAGGCTTAAACCTTAGAATTTCACTTTCTGTTCGTACCCAATTCCCTTTAAAGCACAAGGCTCTATCATCAACATATACATCAGCAATAGGCTTTCCACCTATTGCGTTCGATGGCTGGTAAGGATTTTCATTTATAGCATCAAACTCAATTTGGTTTTCAGATAAGAATTTACTCAATATAGTTTTATTCGATCTTGTTGTATAGATAATTATAAACCACCCTTTTTCATGTAAAGCCTTTGTGGCAGCAGAAGCTCCTGGCAGTACTTTTCCAAAATGTTCCTCTCCTTGCCATTCTTCATAATGAACAAGAGTGCCATCTAAATCTATGCAAACAGTCTTTCTATTCATAACTATTTTTCTATTTCATTAAAAAAGCCATAATCAGAAGCAGCATCCCATCCTCTATTTGGAGCATCCTTACCCCAATGCAAATATTTCCCATTCGTACTATATTGTTTAAACCCTTTTTCTTTCATTAAATTAATAAGGCGTTTGGAAGGATGATGACCTAAATCATCTGAAGCACATGAATAATAAAGTTTTTCGCTACCAGCAAATTCCTTCATAATAGAAGGATTAACGTTCTTACGGCTACCATGGTGTGGCATCTTAATAATGTTACAATCATTAAGTGTTATATTATTTACATAAGCATAGTTTATAGCATTCGTTAAACCTTTCTTACCAGCATCACCTGTCAACAACACCTTAACTCCATCATATTCAAACAGAATAATAAGACTTGACTCATTTATTGCAGACGTATTCTCATTATCATCCCATTTAATATTACCGTATCTATAAGGCTCTAACACTATAGATCTATTTGAACCATGAGTTTGAGGCAGATTTTTTACATCATTTTCTTGTTGTGGTGTTTTCTCGCAATTGGCAATACAGGTTTTATAAAAATCCAATGTTGGACCTAATATTGTTATTGATGCTCCTTGATAATTATAATTACCTACATTCAACTTGGGTTTAGTTACATTTTTGGTTACATCATCAAGTTCTTTAGCTTTTTCAAAAGCATCCCCCAACCTGTCCTTTAACGAATTCTTGGTAATTCTGCCATCCTTAAACCAAGAAGGCGTAATTTCTTCCCAAGGTCTATGCATCATAATCATACCAATTTCAACATCATCATCTTTTGCCATTTCTACCAATCCTGAAACATGATCTAAGTCCGGATGAGACAGAATAACTAAATCTACATGTAGTTTGCCATTTATCTCGCAATTATAATATTTTCGAAGAAAAGGTTTCAACGTATCTTTCCACGTACCTGCATAACCACCATCTACAATAATGACAGTTTGCTTCTCTTTTCCTTTCACTAAGTCGCCGTATCGCATAGCAATACAATCACCACTCTTCTTTTCAGAACCTACTGGTAATAAATCTATTTCAAATGCCATAATTGAAAAAATTGATAATATAAATCTCTTAATACTTTAATTGAAAACCACTAATACAGTTTGCCAACTATCTTTCAACAGGTTAACCACTTTCACTATTTTTCATTATCTTATTCCGCCCAATGGTATCGCACCATATCGCTCCATGCAACCACTTGTGCGGACGGATATACCATTACTTATTTCTTTTTCAAAGGGAAATCCTTTATGCTGAACTTCTCACCAAGCATTTTGTTGAATTCAGGAATGAAGTAATCCATGAAGCCACCCTGCGAGGTGAAGGTCAATTCGCCAAAGTATATTTTTCCGTCTATGTTGTATAGGTCAACACGAAGTTCTGGAAAACCCTTTGACAGTTTTTCTGCTATCTCCACCATTTTATCGAAGTTCTTAGGCTTAGGAATGATGTCTCCTCTTAGATAATCAGAATTGAATACAGAGAATTCTGGATGTGCGTTCCAGTCCATGTCGTATGTCATCACATGGGCACTATTGCCACCTGCACTACGATCATTGCATATCCAAGTATAGTAGCACTTACCATTAAAGCACCACATCTTGTAGTCTGTCAAAGATGTAGCACCTTTTTCCAATGGCAAAACTTCTTCTACCACCACACATGGTGTCATATTCTTGTATTGTGGCTCAGCATGCAGGGCACCAATGTTCTTTCTGTGCAACCATTCGTCCACCATCGAAACAATCTTTTCTTTTTCGGGGGGGGGTAATTTTTGTTTTATCAATTATTTTGTTTGTTCCCTTGCCATCACCATTGTTTGCCTTAATGATAAACTTATCGGGCAGCACATCCCAATTAATGTCCTCCTTCTTATACCATGTGGCATACAACTTAACGAGAATATCGCCAAGACCTATTTTTTCCACGTAATCACGAACTTGGCGTTTGTCTGCCAACTCGGTCCATCGTGTTGTGTCAGAATAAAGTTTTGCCCAAAGAATTTTCTCATTTAAATCTCGAGGATTCTTCAAGTCAAGACTCTTCTTGAAAACATAACGATAACGCAACTTCAATAATAGTTCTGGATAATGATTACCCAAGAACTCGCAAAATTTAATCAATGGAGCAAAAAAGAATCGCCCCGATTTACTTAATGTAGGATGAAACATATTTTTTTATTTAAAATTTTCTTCTTATAAAATCAAAAACAACCCCTGCCATTTTTTTAGGGTGCAATACTAAATTTTTCAATATAAGTTTTCTATTCACCTTTCTATAACGAAGATATCCTTGTTGAGCTTCTCTGTGATATGGTTCGGAATTGTCTTCCTTCACAAGAATTTGATTCAAATATTCAAAACGATAATGATAGGGTACGACCAAATCTTCTACAACAGTTGGATAACCTTTCGTATCAATTTTTACATACTTCTCCGAAAAGGTTGGAATATTATTTTCATCGAAGTCCAAACATGCTATTGCGCCATATCGACATGCTTCTGATGGCATATCAAAAACAAAATTGCCTAAAGAATAATAGATTCTTGCATGCTTGTAATCTTCATAACCTTGCAACACGTGTGGATGCATGCCAACAATCAAGTCAAACCCTGCATCAACAAGCCAATGTGCAAATTTCTTTTGTGCTGATGAAGGACGATTTATATACTCATTTCCCCAATGAACAAACAGAACCTTATACGCATCATTTGGCAAATTTTTTATTTCTCGCTGTATATCTATATATTCAGGATTATGCCAATAGCACGGTTTCTCCGAAAATTCATCCAAGCGAAAACTAACGCCTGTAATGCTTACTTGTTGTCCTTTATACTCAAACAATAGGCTTTTCTGCTTTTGAGTACCAAACACCTCATAACCTTGTTTTGACAAGCAGTCTACCGTTTGCCAATAAGCATTTTCACCATGTTGCATGGCATGGTTATTAGCAAAACCATACATATCAAATAGTGACAAATGCGACAGTGCATCAGAAGATATTCTAAAGACCTTGCTTGCATACCCTTCGTTGCATGAGATGTTTGAAGCAACTCCTTCAAAGTTGCCCACCCATATATCATTCTCACCTTTCTGTATACCAGAAAAAGGATTTTTGCCTTTCATTATTTCACTACCGATTCCAAATCCGGCATTGAAATAACCATCTGTAATACTTACATCACCTGTAAAATTTATCATTTATTCGATCTTAATATTTTGGCAGGATTTCCCACCACAACCACATTATCTGGCACATCATGCGTAACTATTGCGCCTGCTCCAACTATAGAGTTGTTACCAATTCTTACATTTCCAACAATCTGCGCATGAGTACCTATCACTACATTATCTCCAATTATAGGCAAGCCTTTATGTCCTGCTCTTCCACCCATCGTAACACCATGAAGTATCTTACAATTTTTGCCAATCTTTACATTAGGATGAAACACACATCCCAAGGCATCATGAGGAAATACAGTGCCTCGCCCAATCTGCATTTGCGGCGGAACATCGGCAGAAAAAAGAATCCTTACCCCCCCACGTAGCATTTGGGCAATTACGTTTAGGTGATGATTATACAACCAATGTTCCACTATGTGTATTGTACTAATTCTATCCATTTTTCATTATTATTTTCTGATAAAACATAATAGATTTTTTTGCCACATTATCCCAAGAATATCTCTTAGCAGTGTTTCTGCACTCCTCAAAATATTTGTTAGGACTGACTGACAATTCTTCATAAGCCTTCTTTATTGTTTCTGTAATAGATTCCGCTGTCAGTTCTATCACCCAACCACAATGATTCTCTTTTATTAGTTCAGCCATATTAGTCATAGGAGTTACCATACAAGGACAACCATAAGATAATGCCTCAAGAATTGTCATCGGCATACCCTCTGATCTTGATGGCAGAATGTTTATTGAAGCCTTCTTTAATACTTCAGCTTTTTCATAACCTGCAACAAAACCATGATACTTTACAAAATCTCCATATTCAAGCAGTAATTTGTAGGTATCATCATACTTATTGCCATAGAAATTAAATTCTATTTTATCTTCCCAACCTTCACATTGCAATTTCTTAATGGCCTCTAGCAACACGTCTATTCCTTTACCATAATAGTCAATACGTGATAAGAATGTTATATTCATCTTTTCCTGAACGACACGACTGGGAATGATATCATCAGGAACATTTACCCCATTAGGCAATATCGTATAGTTGCTATTTATTCTCTTAAATACAGATTTTTTGTATTCATTCTCACTGAGGTATACAACAGCCTTAGCCTTATATATAAACCAATTAAACAGCAGCAAATTCGCTATTATCTTTTTCAGCCATCCCTTCTTTGCATTATCTCTTGATGCTCCACCATGAAATACCAATACGTAAGGAATATTTTTCTTTCTCAATAAGTGCGAAAATGTTATCTGTTGTATTTCGTACAGAGAGTTAAACACCACGATATCAGGCTTGTAACTATCAAGTAAAGTCTTAATTTTTTTTGTTGTAGGTGTGTAATATATATATTGTTCATCTACAACAGACTGCTTTGTTGTAATAGCAATCTTCACATCATTATTCAACTTTATTTGAGCATTTGCCAAACAAGTTACCGCCTCATATATACCATTTAATTTGCCACTTCTACCGAAGTAGGCTATATGCAGAATCTTCATAATCTATATATAAATTAATAAATCGTCAAAAAATCTTCATCCCAACAAAATTTATAGGGGAATACACTATTCCATTCTGGTCTCAATATTAAGATCACTAATGTGTACAAGAATGTAGCTATAAGAGCTAATCTTCCCCATGTTTTTCTTCTGTCATATGGCATAAGAGATATTGCATTCGGTATCAATAGCAAAACGAAAGTAGAATAGTAGAGTACGATTCTATCCAATATATTTACCTTCAGACATAGTATTGATAATGAAACAACAACCATCTGAATAACTACCAAATGTCCCAAAAAATCTTTTTCTGTTGAAGCTTTATCAATCGGTAACTTTTTATAAGAAATATACCCAATATATAAAAATAAGATAGCCAATAGAAGTTGGAGAACACTTGCTAATCTAACTCCTCCCTCAAAATATGCGCCTTCTTGATAATGTCCGTAATAAGGTAAATAACTAAAAATTATATCAAGTAAATTCCCGAACAATAATAATATTACCAATGTGGAACCAATAAAAAGACTTACAGTTCTTTTAGATGGCTTCAATCTTAATATTAAAGGACATAAAGCAAAAAATATTGCAGAAGAGTGAAATAAAGACGCACCTATTATTGATACAAAAAATAGAATATATTTCTTTTTTAAAGCAAAATCAAATCCAATGAATAGTATGGCTATAGCAAGACTCTGACGCAATGCTGACATTGAAAATCCAAACAACGTATACGAAAAAAATATTAGAATTGATAACCAAGGCATTGAACTATATCTCCAAAGATATCTTCCTAATGAAAAATAAAATATCAAAGAATAAACTATAAATAAGACTTGCGGATTATGAGATATTTTCCAAATAATTTGACTAAAATACAAATAACCTATTTCGTATCTTGTTCCTGCCATTAGTGCATCTTTCCCCATCTCAAAGAGTCTTAGATACTCATGGGTATCATTTCCAACAGTAGATGCCTTAAATGCAGACATACTACATAACAAGAATAAGCATACACTTTCTCCGATCTTATTATTGCTATTAGGAATCCATAGTGATTTCCTAGCAAATAAAGAAATGATTACTAAAAGGACGATGAATATGAATGTATATTGTACCATTTTAAATCTTTCTTAAATTTATAATAACATCATTAAGTTCATTCTTATGTAAAAATAGTATTGTAATCATAGATACGACGGACATACATAAACCATACTTTAAATCTATAGAAATTATTATTGCTTGTAGCAAACATGCAGAAATCGATGTTAAAAGTATTTTATAATTTATGGGGAGGTATATATAATGTTGTACGTCTTTTATCCTAATTACAACTATGATTAAGTAACTTATAGCATTTGCAAGTAATGCCCCTATCACACCTATGAAAGGTATTATACAAATACACAAAAGCATATTAATCCCGGCACCCCACAATGTGGATTTCATTGCTTTTACATTATCCTTCACAACAGAATAGAACGTTCCAAGAAAAGTGGAGTAACAACCAAGTAAAGCTGAAAATAGAAGCATAGGAGTATAGACCCAAGCCTTATAAAATTCACCTTGTAATACTATTTTTGAAACATAAGGAACAAGAATTATCAATATAGAACATGTCATTAAACATAAAAAGGAATACTTGCGAAACACGCTATCAAAGAATCTTGAATTATGAGATTCTTGGTATTCTCGTACAGATGCCATTTGCCATGATTGCTGAAATACGGAGGTAACAATATTCAAGAGAGCAGGTAATTTACTTGCACTTGAAAATAAGCCAGCGATAGACAATCCACAAAAACAAGCTACAATATATCTAGATGAGATATTTGTAAACCACCACGATAACATATTAGGTATTAATGGCAAACAATATATCAACATCATTGTTATTGTGGATTTCCTTACTTTACACCATTTAATTCGCGTTATAATACCTATACGACAAATTAGAAATATAATAGAAGCTATGTCTGAAATAATAAATGATATTAAATATCCATTTACTCCTAATTTCAATCTAAGTACAAGGAAATATGTTGAGATTAACAACACCAATGCCCCAATGATACCATTCAAAGAGAATATCCATACTTTCCCGTCTGCTCGTGTAAATTGTGCAAACAAAATCCTTAAAGCTTCAAATATATACCATAATACAAAATAATACCAATATGTGTCTACTTGTACAACTATTGAAATTAATGTAATCCCTAATATTACTACAACGAAACTGCCAAGTAAAACGAAAAAGCCATTAGATAAGAAACTGCTTTTATCTGCATTCTTTTCCAACATAAATCTAAATACTGCATCGGAAATACTTAACGTAAGTATTGGTACAACAAGTTGTAATGTATTGTTCAATAAATCAGCCAAACCAAATTCTTCAGAACTTAATGAAGCTGTATAAATTGGCATTAATATGAAATATAGGATCTTTACAGTAAAATTTCCAACGGCGAAAATTAATGTATCAGAAACTAAACTTTTAAATTTCCCCATCTCAAAATTCAAATTGCATTTTCCACTTTTCTATTACATCAAAATCAAGTCCCGTTATTTTGGTTTCAAAGTTAGAATTTATAAAACCATCCAATTTAGACCTTATATGTTCACGCTCTATTATTGGTAATCCATACTGTTTTGACATATTCACAGCCCTGTAGTCAATTGCGACAATTAAACTTTTGCGACCATGTTGTAAAGCTCTAATACCTCCATGTAGACGGTTGCCAACATAATCAATATTGTTATCGCTTAAAACTCTATCATAAGCACATAAATTTGGAGTTATAACTTTAACATCAATATGTCCTATACTACGTAAATAATCAAGATCTGTTGGAGTTTGGGGCCAAAAAAATAACTCTTCATAATTATTGCTTAGTATTTCAACCATTAATTTATCATTTTCAATATCAGGCTGATAACCTGTCAATGTAAAAAGGACCTTGTCACTCTTTGTTGAAGGTATTTTTTTACAAAAATCATCTGTAAAGCCCCATAAAGTAGGACATCCAGTATTCATAGCCTTATAACCTAAAGACTCCAACATGTTTTTTGTATATTCGTCTCTGGTACTATGGATATAATTCTTGCTTAAAACTTTTTTGTAGAGATATTTTGTATAAATATTTATATGTCTACTATTTATTCCAGCACCAACACCAAGTAGTATTGTGTCCTTAAAGAAGGACGCATTCCATGGAAATATATTCCATTGTGGCAATGGTCGCATCATATTTGTATATAAAGCGTTAGTGCCACACAAGAATTTGTAATCGGAATTGGCTAAAATGTCAAATTTACGTGAAACAATTAACTGCTGCCACCAAGCATAAGGTGGTGTGTGTGTAGGATATTTACAAATATAATTCTTATCATATAACTCAGTCCAATTCATACGAATTGAATCGTTAATAATCTCATCGCCAACATTTTGTGTGGCGACAGATGTATCTAATAATAATATTTTTTTCATTTTTTCTTATGAACGTTAATAATAATCGATATTAATAATTATAATTTACTTTTATCTAACATATCAAGTTGCTTATCTAACTCTTAATACTTATTGTACCTGCTACAGTGCAGTCCAAGGAAGAACCTTAATATATTTAAACAACTTATATTCAACGTGTTATACGAACTTAATTTTTCTATATTTGTTTTTGTAATTATACAATTAACAAATAAGAACGACAATTAATGCTGACCAGACGGTTTTATTGTACAAGAAGGTCTTCCACAAGGCTTCCTCTGACAATCAGCCATTACAATTGCACTCTCTGCTAAAATTGTTGGTTCATCGTGTACCATAATAGTACATAATTAAATTAGACTACTCTGTTATAACCTTCTTCGCTGAGTAACCATTAAGAACGAAGAGGCTTGAAAATATATTTACTCTCCTAAAAAGAGAGTATGAATATACACTGGAAACGTGTGACACTCTATGTGCTGCGAGTGATTGATTATTTCTGGTACGGCTGGCGGTGTCATGACGCAACTCTAAAACATTACATTCTAAGATAACTATGAGTTTGATTGGCGTGCATTGCACCGCAAGCTGTACGGGCAGCACACTGAGAATGGCGGACATTGACCGCTACCACCGTTCGCTCGATTGGCGAGGCTGTGGGTATCACTATGTGATTCCCACTGACGATGCCATCGAGCGTGGACGACCAAAGATGCTGATTGGAGCGCATTGCAAGAATCATAACAGCCATTCCATCGGTGTGGCATATGTAGGAGGACTTACCGCAGATGGTAAAACTCCTTGCGACACCAGAATGAAAGCCCAGAAGAGTGCGTTGGAACGGTTGCTTAATAAACTGCATAAGCGTTATCCGAAAGCGTTGATAGTAGGAAACTCTGACCTTGATCCACACAAACTATGTTGTCCTGGATTTGATGTGGTGAGCGAGTACAGAAAATCACTCTAAATCAATCTCTGCGGAATATATCGCGCGTATAGACTTTATCCTTTACATCATCAAGACAAACATCATAACGATTAGCAATAATTGCATGACTGTTTGTCTTGAATGTTTCCAAATTGTTGACTACACGAGAGCCAAAGAATGTTGTACCATTTTCAAGTGTAGGTTCGTAGATGATTATTTCTGCACCCTTTGCCTTAATACGTTTCATGATGCCCTGAATGGCAGACTGACGGAAATTGTCACTGTTTGACTTCATTGTCAAACGATAGACACCTATTACGCAGTTACCTTGCTCTGCACCATATTGATTATTGCTTGAATAGTCGTACCATCCTGCTTTGCGAAGCACTGAATCTGCAATATAATCTTTGCGTGTGCGATTTGATTCAACAATAGCTGACATCATGTTCTGAGGTACATCCTGATAGTTAGCGAGGAGCTGTTTGGTGTCCTTTGGTAAGCAGTAACCACCATAACCGAATGAAGGATTGTTATAGTGCGTACCGATACGTGGATCAAGACCCACACCTTCAATGATTGCCTTTGAGTCAAGACCTTTCACTTCTGCGTAAGTATCAAGCTCGTTAAAGTAGCTAACACGGAGTGCAAGGTAGGTATTAGCAAAGAGTTTTACAGCCTCTGCTTCCTTCATGCCCATAAAGAGGGTGTCGATGTTTTCTTTGATGGCACCTTCCTGCAAAAGTGCAGCGAAAGTCTTAGCTGCTTCAATCAACATATCAACATCTGTTACAGATTCGATAGCTTTATTCTCAGCTTCAAATTCGGGCTTGTTGATAATCTTTGGATAACCTACGATGATGCGACTTGGATAGAGGTTGTCGTAAAGGGCTTTGCTCTCACGAAGGAACTCAGGAGAGAAGAGGAGATTGAACTTCTTAACACCTTTCTGTGCATACTTCAAATAGAGGTTGCGGGTGTAGCCGACTGGAATGGTAGACTTGATGACCATGATAGCATCGGGATTTACCTCCAACACCAAGTCGATAACTTCCTCTACATGGGTAGTGTCGAAGTAGTTCTTAACAGGGTCATAATTGGTAGGGGCAGCAATAACCACAAAATCAGCATCCGCATAAGCAGATTTGCCATCAAGAGTGGCTACAAGGTTCAATGGCTTTTCAGCCAAATACTTTTCGATATAATCATCTTGAATAGGTGAAATTTTATTGTTAAGTTTCTCCACCTTTTCAGGAATTACATCTACTGCTGTTACATGATGATGTTGAGATAGCAATGTAGCTATGCTCAGTCCCACGTAGCCTGTACCGGCCACTGCAACTTTAAGGTCTTTAAAATCACGCATATTTTTGTTTGATTTAGTTCCTATTTTCTCCTATTGCTGATTTTGATACTATTGTATCGATACAAGTATTTATCTTGATGTATTTACAACAAGATTTGTTTGCATTCACTCTTCTACTCTTAAAATCCTTTTTAATGGTTGTAGTTGGGCACACACATTCTATTTTGATGAAAATGGAATCATTGTTTGGTATATGTTCTGTTTTTTGCTCGCCTACATTTTGCTTTTTACTCAGAGAACATCCAACAAACGACATTGAGAATATTATGGCCAGTAGGAATGAGAACATTTGCACTCCTGAAAATATTCGTGTACAAGCATCGTAAATATTACTATTTGTGCTATTCGAATTATCTATGCTTGGCGTGTTTTGATTTAGTATCAGTTGTTCTCTGTTACGAGGATTTCTTGCAATAGTCCCTGTTAGTTTCATCAAGGTCAGAATTCCACAAAGGACTGAAATGGTAAAAAGAGATAAAGCTACAAATATTAACCACGAATTAGCGTGAGCTGCTTCTGAAGAGAATATTTTGTCTGTAAATGCAATGCACAACGTCAAAATACCGATAGATAAGGTTATCAGTTGCTTCGTTACATCTCCAGCAAAGTCAAAGGATTTCTTCTCTCTTTCATCCATATCGGAATCTGTTTTCTGTTATTAGCAGAAAGGCCAAATAGGGCAGATTGATAGTTTGGCTTCTCGTACCAAACTCTCATTAATCATACGGAGTTGAATTCTACCTCCAGCACCATAGCTTTCTATTTTATTACACATATATGTTGCCATTCTTTTGGCATTCTGTTGCGCCTCCGCTATTCTTGCTCCATTATATCTGTCATTAACAGACATTCTGTCTACTCCAATTCTAATGATTTCATTTAGTTGCTGCTTTGCGGTTTCCGAAATTAGACAATTGCGTCTATCGATTTCTTCAAACGCAGCATCACTTAAACTCTTATATAATTCTTCTTGTGTCATAATTGTTGTAACTAATGTTTATTTTTGAATTTAAATTATCTTGCTCACACTTACATTGTCAATTGCACGTTGATAAATATCCTTGGTCATTTTCAAGGAGGGTACTACGGACAGATTGCAACGTGTAGCTATTAGTTTCAGGGCTTTTGTAATATTCTCACGGACTCTTCCAATTTCTCGACTTTCCGTTATCTTGTCATCGGATTTGATGATAGGGAATAGATAGTCGGTGGTCGATGGATAGCGGTCGGCTATTGCTTGCATGGCTGCGTCCCATTGTACTGTGACGATGGGTGGGGTGAGAACTTGTGAGGTGTAAGTGAGCGTGAAACCTTTGATGTCGCTTTTCCTAATATGGGCCAAGTCCGTAAAGCTTATTCCTCGGCAATAGATGCTGAAGAAGAACATGTCACGAGCAAATGTCTGTGATCTAGAGTCTGAAAGGTCGGCATAACGCATTCTGCGCAATTCTTCCTCCGTAAGCAACTCGCATTTCTGTTTGGATGGCAAAGGCAGCTTTATGCCACTCAGCAACGGCAGATGTGGGGCAATGGCTTCTTTCTCCGCTTCTTTGTAGAGGGTATGAATCTGGTATAAATAGAGGCGAACAGTTGATTCCTTGCGCCCATTGGCCTTTAGCCATTCTTTGAACTGTGTCATCATTTTTGGTGACAGTTCACCGAATGTCAATTCTTCTTTGCCTAAGAATTTGGACAGGCATTTGAGTGCCGCACCACGGTTGTTGGCGACATCACATCTGCCAGTTGCTTTGTCTTTGGCTATTTTCTGACGGGAATATGCGAAGAAGTCAGTTTCCATTTTATTTCTCTAAGGTGTACTATTCAAACAGATAGCCGTAGTTGGTTTGCAACGCCTCAAATTCTGTTTCGCAGCGATTGTGCAGTTCTTTGTCGCTGTCCTTGAATATCTTTATAGCTTTCTCTATCTCTTCCTTTACGGTTCTTCCTGCTTCAAAGATGGGGCGCAACTCGTCTTTGAAATAGTCGATGAAAGGTGCATAGTAGTAACCTATCTCTTCTATCATGAAATAGAAGGTGTCATAGGCATCTTTCAGATCCAGTTTCTTGTCTCTTACATCTGCAAGTGTCTGAAGACGGAGTATTTCTATGTTTTCCACCTGAGCTGATACCTCTTGGGCGGTCTTCACTTGATGAAAGTAACGATCGATAAAGGCGTTGCGCTCATGCAGGTTGCGCTTGTAGAACAACTCGCGTTCTTTTTTGTCTGCCTCGTTCTTGTTTACTTCCTCAAAACGTTCGGCATGTACGCCTGATAAGGCTACTGCCATTCCACCGACATCCATGACGAGCTTGCGGTCTCGGGCTATGCGGATGACATAGCCTTCAAGTCCAGCATATTCACCTGTCACGATGCGAAGTAGGGTGCGGTTCTTGGAATAATAAACAAAAGGACGAAGAAGGAAACGGAGTCGTTCTGGCTCGGTTTCTGCCACACGCATGAATGGCTCCATTTGGTTGCAGGGGATAGTGGCAACCTTTCCTGTACTACAATTTTTACAGAGTTTGTATGGTTTTATGTTTTTATCTAAGTAGTCCTGTAATGTTTTTGGGTTACCTTGCAAGAATATCAGTCCACTTACAGAAGGGGTTTCCACTTCGCACATTCCGCCTCTGTTCCTGTGACGGGGGACATATTTTATTGTCTTATGCACGAAATGGGTTACTCTATCTTTCTTCAGCAGTTCTTCTATCGACTTTACTTTTTGGTTGTGTACAAAAAGATAACTCCATGACGTACAGTTATCTTTATCGTTATTACTTGGAGGCACTTCGAGAATGGATTCGTTTTCTTTCTCTGTCTCAGTTTCTTGGTTCACCTTCGAACACTTCTTTATCGCTGAACCAGTCATTTCGTCTGGCTCAGAAACGTGTGTACCCTCTTGAAATTCATTGTTTTCAGATATCTGAAAACGCTTTGTTTCGTCGGCTGTAGACTGAGAAATCGTGCAATCCTGCTTCATAACCTCTCCGCTACTTTATGTCACTGCTGGCTACCATCACCTGGGAGGACGATGCCAATTTTACAATAACATTGTTCATAAAATCATACTATCTGCGTGTATGTTTGTCCAATTATGGGATTCAATGTTTCACAAATCAAATGTGCTGATTGCGCCGCATTTTCACCTCATAATGGCTTTGTGTCTCTATCTCTTTACGTACTGTTTTCACATGATAAAACAATACCTTCTTTGCAAAGGTACTACATTCCCTTCACTTCTTATCATTTTTTAATGAAAAAGTTTAGCAAGATTCTGAATATACCCTAAAATGTTTTACAAATCCGACTTCTCAAGGCTTCAAAAATCCTTTGTTTACAGCATTCTTTCTCATTGTGCATGTTTTATCATGTGAAAACAATCACTCCTTCCTCCATTTGTTAAACATTACCATTCCTCCTTCTCCTTATTATAATAGGTTCAAGTTTCAGATTCAGCCCGCCCTTGCTAAATCCGAAACTTGAGTAAATAAGTATGTTATGTATGTTCTCGCGCTAAGCGACTATAAGTAGATATTCAAAGCATGCTGCTGCTGCGGGTTGAAAACCCGCCCCCCAATTAGGCAGATAATTTGCAGTTTGATGAATGACAACTATTCAGTCAAAAAAGTGTCTAAATGGCTTTCTTGAATAAAAAAGCCTGCATGAGTCCGCGACCACCTAAGTAAACTAAAAAGGCTAACCAAAGGAGCGTATTGCTGAGCGTGCAGACGTTGATAAGTACAAAGAAAGCTGCTGAAGCGCAAAACATACTGATGAGCATGTAGCGCGTGGCCGTTGTCCCAATGTAAAGGCCGTCAAATAAAAAGGCTGCAAAACTAATGAGGGGGATAAAGTAGATAATTGGCAAGTATTGCTGCGCACGATTGATCACCTGTGAGTCGTCGGTGAGTAAATGGAGTAGGGAAGTGCCACTTAAGAAGTAGATGAAGAAGAAAAGCACAGACAATGCTCCGCCCCACGTAAATAGATAGCGCGTCATGCGCTGGAAGTTCAATCTGTCGTGTGCACCGAAGTAGCGACCGCCTAACGCCTCGCCCGCGTAAGCAAAGCCGTCCATGAAATAAGAGAAGATGATAAAGAACTGCATCAATAGCGTGTTGGCAGCAAGCGTGAGTTCACCCTGTGTCGAGCCAGCAGAGGTAAAGTAAGTCGTGACGGCAATGAGGCAGAGCGTGCGCAAGAAGATGTCGCGATTGATTTGAAAGAAACGTTTCAGCGTGTTGATGTCGAGTATCGCCTTTAATTCGAAGTGCTGCTTCACGTCGAACTTTGTAAGGCAAAAGATAACGGCTAATAGCAAAGCCGTGTATTGTGATATGAGTGTGCCCAAAGCCACGCCCTCAATCTTTAGGTGGCAACCAAACACAAGAAGCGTGCTAACGACAATGTTTACTACATTCTGCGTAATGGCAATGCACATCGGTATGCGTGCGTTCTGCATGCCCAAAAACCACCCTGTGAAACTATACAATGCCAGCATAGCAGGGGCACCCCATATAAGAATGTTGAAGTAAATAGAAGCCAAACTCCTAACTTCAGCCGTAGCCGTTACGAAATGGAACGTCACTTGGAAGATTGGACGCTGCAAGAGTAGAAGCGTGAGCGCGATGCCTCCGGCTATGGTGAGCGAACGCAGTAAGATGTAGCTTGTCGCTTGGTGTTGGTTCGCTCCGTAGGCTTGAGCCGTGAGTCCGCCCGTACCCATACGTAGGAAGTTGAAGAGCCAATATATCATATTAAAAATCATGCCGCCAAGGGCAATGGCGGCAATGTAACTGGCGGATCCTAAGTGGCCGACAATGGTGGTGTCGACAAGGGCAAGGAGCGGCACCGTTATGTTAGATATGATACTGGGTAGAGCAATGTGTAAAATCTGTTTGTTCATGTTAGTTGATAAGCTTTACCTCTTTAAATGCGTAGACTTTTTCTACACCGTCAGCGCGCTTGAGGTGTAACATGCCTGTGCTTGAAATGTGTTGAATGGAGGCTTGAAAGCGCCCTGCAGCGTCCTCGTAAGTATGAAGCCCTTTGCCACAATAGAGGCATTGCATGTATTCTTGGTGTAGCGCATCGTAATCACCTTTTTGGATTTGGCGGTAGCGCAGTTCAAAGGCTTGGAGCAATGCCTCCAATACCTGATGGCGTGGTACGTCCTTGCCTATGATCTGACGTAACGATACGGGGTTGGGGGCATCGCTGATGAAAGTACGTTGGTTGACGTTGAGCCCGACTCCCGTGAGTGTGGTAGCAATCGTCGCACCGCAAAGCGTGTGGGTGAGGAGCATACCTGCGATCTTTTTATCCTGCCAGTAGATGTCGTTGGGCCACTTCACGGTAATGCCTTCCCCAACGAATGATAACAATGCCGCCCGAATGCCTAAGGCCAGGGCTTCAGAGAGGGCAAACTGTTGTAAGGCGGGAATGAGCGTGGGGTGGAACACGAAACTGAAAAGCAAGTTTTTGCCCCGTTCAGCCTCCCACGAAGTGCCCTTTTGACCATGTCCTGCTGTTTGATAGTCGGTGGTCATTAGGACGAGCTCTTTCGTACTATGCGTATATGTGGGGCGTTGTAATTGCAGCATGGTAGAGTCCGTATCGGCTAAGTGGACGTGTTGCCAATTAGAGGGTAGTGACAGATGATTGAGTGAAGGAAGCATATTCGTTTTGAGTTTTGTGCGGCAACTTTTTCAATACCTCCGCGAGTGAGTGGTCGATGAGTTGCTTGATGAGTTCGTCGGACACGTCGGTGTCGAAGTGCAGTTCGTTCCAATACTTTTTATTCCAATGCCAAGCGGGCAGAATACCGTTATACTTATCGCGTAGCTCAATAGCATAGTCTGCATCACACTTTACGACCACGAGGTCGGGACGCTCAAGGTCAAGGTAAGCAAATATCTTGTTGTAAATGCGAAAGAGTATGCCTTCAGGGCCAAAGGCCGTATCCTCTGTAGCCAAAGGTTTAGAGAGGCAATACTGGCGAACTTCTTCAATGTTCATACTTCAAATTCTCTTTTATGATGGCGTTGTTGCCATACGTCCGTTTCGGTGTAGGCATTTTTGATATGCGTGATTTCAAACGGCGGCGCGTTGCCAATGAGCGTAATGATGTCGAAACTATAAGCCTTGTCTTCCTTGAAATGACAATTCAAGTAAGCATGACTTGCGGCAATGAGGTCATGCTTCTTTTTTAAGTCAACCGCCTCCATAGCTGCGGCCGTAGAACCTTGGCTGCGCGTTTTGACTTCGACAAAAACTATCTCGCCATGCCATTCGGCCACTATGTCGATCTCGTAATGTTCGAAGCGCCAGTTGCGGTCTAATAGGTGGTAGCCCTTTAAGGTGAGATAGAACAAAGCCTCGTCCTCGCCCAGTCGGCCTAATTCGTTATGAGTAGCCATAGAGAGAAGGTTACCGTTTGCGCTTAAAAAAGTCCTTCATCAGTTGGCCACATTCTTCGGCCAATACGCCACTGACAACTTCTGTCTTAGGGTGTAGAGCCTTGGGAGCAAAAACGCTAAAACCGCGTTTTGGGTCGGCAGCGCCATATACGACGCGTCTCATTTGTGACCAGCCAATCGCTCCAGCACACATAATGCACGGTTCTACCGTAACGTAGAGCGTGCACACATCTAAGTATTTGCCGCCTAAAGCATCGGCCGCTGCCGTAATGGCCTGCATCTCAGCGTGTGCCGTCACGTCGTTGAGCGTTTCGGTGAGGTTGTAAGCACGCGCAATGATGCGGTCGCGACATACGACCACCGCTCCTACGGGTACTTCGTCTTTATCATAAGCTATTTGCGCCTGCTCCAAGGCTTTGCGCATGTATTCTTCGTCGGTCATGACCTATTGTTTAGGGGAAAATTCGGTCTTTAGTTTGAAGGTTATGAGGTTATAAAGTTACATCACGTGGATTATCACCTAAACTAACTTTATAACTAAGGACTAACTATTTAATCAATTTCAATGCTACGCGGCCTCGTTCTTCGTCAATGTCGATGACGCGTACTATTACTTGTTGCTGAATGTGTACTACTTCGGCAGGGTCTTTGACGTAATGGTCGGCCATCTGTGAGATGTGAACCAAGCCCTTCACCTTGATGCCCATATCGACAAAGCAACCAAACTTCGTTATGTTCGTTACAACGCCAGGCACCTCCATGCCTTCGCGCAAGTCGTCGAGTGAATGCAGATTGTCAGCAAAGCTGAACACCTTTGCAGTGCCACGAGGATCGCGTCCAGGTTTCGCCAACTCTTGCATAATATCGGTGAGCGTAGGCAAGCCCACTTCGGCTGTACAATATTTATTAAGGTCAATCTTGGCACGAATGGTGGCATCGGCAATGAGCGTTTTGATATCACAGCCAGCGTCTTTCGCCATCTGTTCCACCAAAGCGTAGCGTTCGGGGTGAACAGCCGTATTGTCGAGCGGGTTCTTGGCATCAGGAATGCGTAAGAAACCTGCGCACTGTTCGTAAGCCTTGGCTCCTAAACGTGGCACTTTCAGCAAAGCCTTGCGTGAGGCAAAGGGACCATTCTCTGCACGATAGTCAACAATGTTTTGTGCCAAGGCAGGGCCTAAGCCCGACACGTAGGTGAGCAAGTGCTTAGAAGCCGTGTTGAGGTTGACACCAACCGTGTTGACACAACTTTCGACAGTGAGATCGAGCGATTTCTTCAGTTCCGTTTGGTCGACATCGTGTTGATACTGTCCCACACCGATGGCCTTCGGGTCAATCTTTACCAATTCAGCCAGCGGATCAGCCAAACGACGACCAATACTTACGGCACCGCGCACCGTAACGTCGTAGTCGGGAAACTCCTCGCGAGCCAATTTAGAGGCAGAATAAACCGAAGCACCGTCTTCGCTTACGAGAAAGACTTCTATCCCTTTAAGGTGTAGACTCTTGACCAACTCTTCCGTTTCGCGACCAGCCGTACCATTACCAATCGCAATGGCTTCAATCTTGTATTGCTCTACCAAAGATGCTACTTTAAATCCTGCACGTGCGTATTGGTTTTGAGGTTGGTGAGGGAAGATAGTCTCGTTGTGTAAAAGATTGCCTTGTGCGTCCAAGCATACCACCTTGCACCCCGTGCGGAAACCAGGGTCGATGCCCATGATGCGCTTTTGGCCTAATGGCGCGGCAAGCAAGAGCTGCTTGAGATTTTCGGCAAAGACGTGAATGGCCTCTTCGTCTGCCTTCGTCTTGCTCGAACCCGCAAACTCCGTTTCGATGCTGGGCTTGAGCAAACGCTTATAAGCATCGCCCACGGCCATTTCGACTTGGGCAGCGGCAGGCGAACCCGCTTTGACATAGAATCGTTCAACGCGACTCATGCAATCCTCCTCGTCAGAAGGCGCAATCGTAACGCGAAGGTAGCCTTCGGCCTCGCCACGACGCATGGCCAGTAGACGGTGAGATGTGCAGCGCTTTAAAGGTTCACTCCAATCAAAGTAGTCACGAAACTTACCAGCTTCGCCCTCTTTGGCTTTCACCACCTTAGAGCGTATCATGCCCGTATATTCAAACGAACGGCGCACGCTTTGGCGAGTACGTTCATCTTCATTTACCCTTTCGGCAATGATGTCGCGTGCCCCTTGTAGCGCCTCTTCCTTGTCTTTTACTTCGCCCTTTACATAGCGAGCAGCCACCTCCTCAGGATTTTTATAAGGCTGTGTGAGTAGAGTAATAGCCAATGGTTCAAGTCCTTTCTTGCGTGCCACTTCAGCTTTCGTCTTGCGTTTAGGCTTAAAGGGAAGGTACATGTCCTCTAATTGTGTGGCATCCCAACATTCGCTGATGCGCTTCTTGAGGTCGTCAGTGAGTTTGCCTTGTTCCTCAATGGTCTGTAGAATGTAGTCGCGGCGATGAATGAGTTCGGTGAGTTTATCATTTTGTTCTTTCACTTGAGCCACCTGCACTTCATTGAGTCCACCCGTAGCTTCTTTGCGGTAACGGCTAATAAAAGGAATTGTGGCACCTTGTGCCAAAAGATTTATGGTGCTTTCAACTTGCTTCTCGCGTAAGCCCAGTTGCTTGGCTATGATTTCGGTTAAAGTCATGACAGATGTTTGTTAGTTTTGGTGCGTAAAGGTACAACAAAATATTAATAGGTCAAGTTTGTGCGTGTGTTTATTCAAATTCGGAACTTTTAGTTAATTGAACTTTAAATATTAACTTTGCACCACCAAAATAACAAAGTTCGATTATGTTCTCATTAATAATGATAGCCTTGTGTGGCGTGGTTGTCGGTTTCGGACTGCGACGCTGGAGGGCATTACAAAACGTTAATCATACCATTACCCTTACCATCTGTTTTATGCTTTTTGTGTTGGGGCTTTCGGTGGGCGAAAATAAAATGATTATTCAGCATTTAGGCAGTTATGGCCTTCAGGCTTTGCTTATCAGCGTGGCCAGTATGTTGGGTAGCGCCATCGGAGGTTGGGCACTTTATAAATATGTGTTTAAAGAAAGCAAGAAGGAGGGTACGGAATGAAACAGAGCCTGTTTGTCGTTTTTATGTTTGTGTTGGGGTGTATCTTAGGAGATGTACTCCAATTGCAATGGCAGTTGCACGAACTGTCAATGTTGATACTTTATTTACTGATGTTTCAAGTAGGCATTAGTGTGGGGTGTAGCGATAATTTAAAAGCTCTATTGCGCAACTTTCGACCTAAAATGTTGCTATTGCCCTTAATATCGTTAGGTGGAACGTTACTGTTTTCAGCATTGATAAGCATTGTGTTGACACGTTGGAGTGTGTTCGATTGTATGGCAGTGGGTAGCGGCATGGGCTATTATTCATTGTCGTCAATATTGATTACGCAATTGAAGATACCTTCTTTAGGTCAGCAAATGGCAGCAGAGTTGGGCACAATCGCCTTGCTTGCTAACATCTGTCGTGAAATGATTGCCATGACTTGTGCTCCGTTGTTTAAGAAATTCTTTGGTCCTTATGCCCCTGTGATGGCAGCTGGCGTAACCTCAGTAGATGTATGTTTGCCTATTATTGGCCGTACCTGTGGTAAAGAGATGATAGCTGTGTCATTGTTCCATGGTATGATGATAGATATGTCTGTTCCTTTGCTCGTTCCTTTCCTTTGTGAGTTTTAGAGTGGGGGCTAAAAGTGTAAAATAGGTGTCGCATTCATAGGAATGCGACACCTATTTTGTAGCAATGCGACATATAGTATAGCAATGCGACAACAATCTTTACCCCTTAAACGATACCTTTGCTTTTGGAATTTAAAAATAAACTAAAAGTAAAAGTATGGCAACGACCCATCCACCTATTTACATTTCAGAGGCTCCTGTTATGTTAATCGTAGCAGCAGTAGTGATATTATTTTCATCAGCGATTATTTGGGCTATGGTACGTGACTATCGCCTTTACTTGCAAAACTTTGATCAGGCAAAATATAGCTTTACTCATTTCATAAAGCGTGAACAATATTACGTTTGCTTGCTGTTGTTTTTCTTCTTTTTAGTAGGTATAGAGTTGTGCATGCAGGCGATGTTGGCAGTAGGGTAGCGTCTTTTCCGTTTTGAGCTTGTTCAAAGATAGTGCAAACCGAGCGCAATACAAAACAAAAGCAGACTTTTGTCTCGCGTTCGGTTTGCACTATCTTTGTATTTGTATAAGATAGGCTGCACCTCGGCAATGCAAAACAAAAGCAAGCTTTTGTTTTGTATTGCGCTCGGTTTGCACTATCTTTGCAAGCAAAACGTTTTACAAGAATCTACAATGAGTAGTATATTTGCTAAAGTTTGGAGCGCGATTCGCAGGGTCGGTCGTGCCTTACATAACGGTTGGACATGGTATAAAGGACAGTATAACGGTCGGCCTTGGTGGTATAAAACGATTACGGCTATATGGTCATTCTTTGCCTTTATTATAGTCTATTGTTTTGCCGTTTATTTTAATTTGTTTTGGCTTTTCGGTAAGTCACCTTCTATTAGCGACATCTTAAACCCAAAGACAGCGGCAGCCTCCGAAATATACAGTGCTGACGGTAAGTTATTGGGTAAGTACTTTAATGAGAATCGTTCGCCTGTACCTTACGATTCTATTAGCCCTGCCTTTTTTGAAGCTTTGATAGCGACAGAAGATGAACGCTTCTATCAACATCATGGCGTAGACTATCGTGGTATGTTTGCTGCGGCTAAAGATGCCGTACATGGTCATGCTCGTGGCGCTTCAACCATTACGCAGCAGTTGGTAAAGAATATGTTTCGTGTTCGTACGCAGTATTCTACGGGGTTGTTGGGCAAAATACCTGGTCTGAGCATTGTTATTATGAAGAGTAAAGAGATTATCATAGCTCAGTTAATCGAACTCTTCAGCGATAAGCAAAACATCTTGGAGAAGTATGCCAATACGGTAGACTTTGGCTCTAATGCTTATGGTATTAAGACGGCAGCAAAGACGTATTTTAATAAGACTCCTAATGCGCTCAATCCCGAGGAAGCCGCAGTATTAGTGGGCCTTTTGAAGGCTACTTCTGCCTATAATCCGCGTATTAATCCCGAACGCTCGCTCAAACGTCGTAACACGGTGCTGAATAATATGTACACCCACCGCGCTATGTTAAAGGAACGATTTGGCGAAGTCTATGTAGCCGATGCTGAGACTTTGGCTCGCTTGCAAGCAATGCCTATAAAGCTTGACTTCAGTGTAGAAGATGCTTACGACGGTACGGCACTTTACTTCCGTGATGCATTGAAAGACTACATGGAAAAGCAGTTCCCTGACTTAGACGTGTTCTCTGACGGACTAAAGATTTATACTACGCTCGACTCACGTATGCAAGCTTATGCCGAAAAGGCTGTGCATGACCAAATGAAGACGGTTCAGCGCAACTTCGATGCACACTGGCGCGGCATGGGCGATCCTTGGCGCGACGCAAAGGGCAATGAAATACCTGGCTTTATTGAAGATAAGGTACGTAAGACTGACGCTTACAAAATGTTGCAGGCGCGTTTCCCTAACAATCCTGATTCGATAGATTACTATTTGAATAAGCCCCACGAAGTAAAACTCTTTAGCTATGATGGTCCAGTAGTGAAAACGATGTCAACCGTCGATTCGCTTAAGTATATGGTCAAGTTTATGCATACTGGCTTCGTGGCTATGGAACCTGAGACAGGCTATGTACGTGCCTATGTGGGCGATATCGATTTTAAAACGTGGAAGTACGATAAGGTACGCTCAATGCGTCAACCGGGTTCTACGTTCAAACTCTTTGTTTATGCCACGGCTATGAAGCAAGGCATGACACCGTCTGATACACGTAAGGATGAGTACATTCGTATGCGCGTATATGATAAGTTTAAGCATGACAGCGTTTATTGGCAACCGCATAACGCTAACGGACGCTTTTCAAATGCAGAAATACCTTTGCGTGCAGCCTTTGCACAGAGTGTCAATACCATTGCCGTTAAGTTAGGTCAGGAAGCAGGCATCTCGAATGTTATACAGACGGCTCACGATATGGGTATTCAGTCTCCTCTTGACAATAATCCCTCTTTGGCATTAGGCTCGAATGATGTCAATCTATTTGAATTAGTAAATGCCTACGGCACGGTAGCAGATAATGGCTTGCATGTAGCTCCTGTTATGGTAACGAAAATCATTGATGCTGATGGCAATACCATCTTTGAAGCAAAGACGGATGAGGGCGTGCGCGCTTTGCCACAGACGACAGCCTTCTATATGCAGAAGTTGCTTGAAGCTGGTGTGCGTGATGCTGGTGGTACATCACAGACTTTAGGTGCGGGTATGTACTTAGGTCCATTCTCTAATCAATTAGACATGGGTGGCAAGACGGGTACTTCCAACAATCACTCTGATGCATGGTTCGTGGGTGTAACACCGAGCCTTGTAGCTGGAGCGTGGGTCGGTGGAGAGTATCGAAGCATTCACTTCCGCACAGGAGCTTTAGGACAAGGAAGCCGCACGGCACTTCCTATCGTGGCACAGTTCTTCCGCAGTGTAATGGACGATGCTTCTTTGCGTACAAAGTACTTGCATAAGTATGGTATGCCTCCTGCCGACATTGATGCTTCTACTTATCAAGCCACTTATACACCGCCAACCGTCAAGTCTGACTCATTGGAGAATGACTCTCTGTCAGTAGAAGAAGGCGAATATGGAGGTGAAGACTTAATGGGTGGTGAAGGTAGCGAGTCGCATGAATCGGCTATTGAGGGTAACGAAACGCACAGTGAGTCGTCAACATCAGCTACACATAAAGAAGCGACAGAACGTACTTCTCACTCAAATGCTACAAGTAATAGCAACGTTAGTTCTTCTACTAATACAAAGAGCAGTAAGAAGTCAAAGAAGTCATCTACAAGCAGCAATGCCGAGTCGCTGTTTGAATAATGCATGTCTTAGTTTAAGGTAAAGTTTACGCCCCAACTAATCATTGTACAAAGTACGGATTAGTTGGGGCGTATGTCGTAGTGTAGAGAATGTATAAGAACGACAGATTGTAGTTTAATGGCCATTATCCCATCGCGCTTTTGCAAACATCGCGTAGCCCACATTTGGCGCATTTGGGCGAACGTGCCGTGCAAGTGTAGCGTCCATGCAACAGTAGCCAATAGTGAGCAGAGGCTACAAGCCGTTCGGGTATGAACTTTTTTAGCTCTACTTCAACGCTATAAGGCGTGGTGCAACGCTGTGGTACCAATTCTAAGCGATGACTAACGCGAAACACGTGTGTGTCGACCGCTAAAGCAGCCTTGCCAAAGGCTACGGCTTGAATGACATTGGCTGTCTTACGTCCTACGCCAGGCAGTCTCGTTAGTTCTTCGAGCGTTGAGGGTACTTCTTCATTGAAGTCTTCTACTAACATCTTGGCCAGGCCAACTAAGTGCTTCGCTTTATTGTTGGGGTAGCTTACTGAACGAATATATTCATATATCACATCGGGCGTTGTGGCTGCCATAGCAGCAGGGGTAGGGAAGTCAGCAAACAAGTGAGGCGTAACTTGGTTGATGCGCTTGTCGGTACATTGCGCTGAAAGAACCACAGCGACTAATAGCTCAAAAGTATTGCTAAAATGTAACTCCGTTTCGGTGGCATCCATTGTTTGCTCAAAATAGTTGAGCACATAGTTAAAGAGTTCTTTCTTACGCATAACCCTTAAAATTTATAACCTTGCAAAAGAAATCGTTTTGACTGCGTATAATCCCGCTCCAACAGCAGAAAGCCCGATTAATAGCGACAATGCCATATAGCTAAAAGCTGTTGTATAAAGTCCTTGTCGCATCAGTTGAATGCTTTCGTTTGAAAATGTGGAAAAGGTCGTAAATCCGCCACAAAAGCCAGTGACCAAAAGCATGTAAAGCCAATTGGTGTGAGCACGTTCAAAGTAGCCTATTAGTATGCCAATCAACAAGCAGCCTAAGGCGTTGGCGGCAAAGGTGGCCCATGGTATACGACCCTGTGAGGATTGAATAAGATAAGCCCCCACAGAATAACGGCAAATGCTTCCTAATCCACCTCCAATGAATATGCACAATAGTTTGAGCATATTCTACTTTGTTAGTTCATTCATTCGGCTGATGTACTTACCTAAAATGTCAAATTCCAGGTTTACTTTGCTGCCCACCTTGATGTTGTGAAAGTTGGTGTGTTCGAAAGTGTAAGGGATAATGCACACCTTAAAGCTATCTCGTGTGGGGTTGCACACGGTAAGGCTTACCCCATTTACCGTAACCGAACCTTTGTCAACCGTAAAGTAGCCACGTTTAATAAGTTCATTGTTCGTTTCGTAGGTAAAGGTAAACTCATAGCTGCCGTCAGCGTCCTTTATGTCGGTGCAAGTGGCGGTAGTGTCAACGTGTCCTTGTACGATGTGTCCGTCCAGACGACCATTCATCTGCATAGAACGTTCAACGTTCACCTCATCTCCAGGTTGGAGTAGGCCTAAGTTAGAACGCTTCAGCGTTTCGTCCATAGCAGTGACTACGTATTCATTGCCTTCAATCTTTACGACGGTTAAGCAAACGCCATTGTGTGCCACACTTTGGTCAATCTTAAGTTCGTCAGTAAAGGGGCATGAAAGCGTGAAGTGCTTATTCTCTCTGTCCTTTTCAACAGCCACTACGCGAGCTATTGACTCTACAATTCCTGAAAACATATTGCGTCTTTGATTATTTAAAATACTTATCAAGCGCCACGGTGTCACCTTTTACTATTAGTTTGCCGTTGACGATTTCGTAATTTTTAAGTTTCTTATCTAATTCTGTAAGGTTGATGAGTACTCCCAGTGATTCGCCATTATCGCGTGTTGTCATGGCATAGCGGTCGCCATATTCAATGCTTCCATAGATGTTAGCGTCCGTTCCGTCGTTAGCTGTGCGACATACTTGCAGTGTGTCTCCCTTGTAGGTGATGAGACAGAACGTGCTCATACCAAAGTCCTCGCCTGAGGTGCCATAAATGGTCGAGTCTGCTACTTGTTCAGCAGCTATTGTATCTGCTGTAGCTTCGTTAGTAGTGTTAGGGATATTGCTTTCTCCCTTCTTGCTATTGCAGGCTGTGAGTAGTGTGAGCAGGACAATAGCTCCAGCTAAAAGTCTGTTTTGTAGCATATCAGTAAAAAATAAGTGTATTAAGTAGTTGCGAAGTTACGAAACTTTGTTTGCTTACCATATTTGAATATGAAAAATTTTATTAAACTGCAATTTGCCGAAGCGTATTTGTTCATCTCTTTATATAACTACAAACATCACCTAATAGTCAGGAATACCTGAAGCGTATCCCTTGTTAGGTGATGTATGTCGGCTATGAATAGTGTAATATAGGTAAGAATTTCTGACAAAGTAAAGTGGTGATTCTGTAAAAATAGCACAACGTTTAAGCATGATAACGTTTTTTTGGCGTATAGGTCAAATTGCAGGATTTTTGAAACCTACTTTTTCTCTATAGGTCAAATTGCAGGATGAAAATCTGCCTGTCCTATGCTGTTGAATACGCCTGTGAGTCTTTGGATGCCGCTTGATGACAAATCGAACTTTGCGAAACTTCCTGCGAGTTTGTCAATAACACCAAGTGACCCGCTCACCTGAGCGGTAAAGTCGCCCGTTGCGCGTGACATATTGTTAATGGCAGAGGAATAGTTGTCGTTTACGTTAAAATTGTACTCAAAGTTTTGCATAATTCAATTTACTACACTACATTTGCCGCAGTGTTAAACATTACAATATGATAGAGGCTATATTTTTATTTTTCGTCAAGGTGCTGGTGGTGTTATTTTGCATCGTCGTAACACTTGCGCCCATAGTTGTGGCCTTTATGTTCTGCTATGGTCTTTACAAAGACCTTTTTTGCTCACCGAACAAAGCTAAGAGCACGCGCGATAAAATCTCAGCGTGATTTTTCATCCACTTTTGTGCATTTGAATGATTTCTTATTATTTTCAAATGCTTGTAAATGTAGTGTATATAAGGCTTCGCGCTATATGCTATCCTGCAATTTGACCTATAGGTCTTTTTTGCGTTCTCGATGAAAAATTAAAACGCTCTCGAGGAAGCGTTTTAATTTTTCCTCAAGAGCGTTTTAATTTTGTGCTATTATTGAAGTGATTTTAGCGTTATTGTGGCGCTTTTTGGCATGTTTTGAACGATTATCCGTAGAATAAAAACAAAATTCTTCTATTTGAATGATTGAGAGTGTAATGTGTTGATATTCAATGAGCTTTGTATCTTTTGGACTAAAGTTCTCATGATTGGACTAAATGCGGAATTTTATTTTACAACAATTTTTGTGACATTCTTGGCCGTTCGTATCAGGTAGACACCAGCGTTAAGTTGGCGTCCGATGGGCAGTGCTTGGCCGTCGATAGCGTAAAGGCGGTAAGGTAGACTGCAAACGATTCGTCTATTTACGACACTTACCTCTTGCTGAAGTTGGTGGCTGCTATTGATAGCTGTTGGTACGCTTTCCGTATCAGTCAGAATGAATGAGAATTGGCAACCTGTGTCGTCAAGGCGATATTCGCCTGGCACCTTTGAGCCATATCCCCAATTATAGAGCTGAAATCCTTCCTTCTCTTTTGTTTGGTTGATTTCTGTATGATTGCCGTCGCTGACCAATAGGTAGTAGTTGTCGATACCACATTCCATAAACTTCCACCCATCAGTAGGTTGGGTGGCTGTGGTTGAAAGTGGCTTATTGTTATCTGCTATGGGTGAAAGGTAAAGTCCGTCGGCACGATTGACAATGTTAAAGGTACCATCACCGCGGTCAACAAATTTCCATTCAGACTTGTTGGTATTTGCGTTAGATTCGCTTACTACAGCTTGTCCTTCACCATAAGAGGTCGGAAAGCGGGTGGAGTAGCGTGACGAGCTAAACTTATACCAATAATAGGTTTGTTCGTTGCTCAACTTAGGTGTTTTGACTTCTGGTTTAGGCGTTGGATCAGAAGATTCAATCTCTACCATATTGAACACGTAAAGGCAACCAGCGTCAGTGTTGTTAAACGCATTGGGAAAGCCTGTTGTATTGTAGCCCCAGTTGTACACCTTATATTCCAATCCCGCTTGCGTTTGATTGAACTCCGTAGTGCCACTTGTAATGATGAAGTAACCTTCGCTTGGTGTTGACGTAATGTTCCAACCTGTTGAGGGTTGCTCGACAACAGTCTTCAGTGCGCTATTGTTGGCCGATGTGGGTGAAATGTAGGTGCCGTCAGCACGATTGATAATGTCGAGCGAACCATCGGTGCGGCTTACGAACTTCCATTGTGAGGCTTCCGTAGCTGAAGCATCGCCTATGATCTCTTTTTCAGCACCATAGGAGGTCGTATAACGTGTGCCACGCTTGGGAGTGCTAAGTGTATACCAATATGTGTATTGATCGTCGCTTGCCAAGGGGCGACCTTTCTCTTTTTCGTTAGGAATCTCGTCTGTTAGGCTCTTATCGGGCGAATAGATCAGTCCGTCAACAGCATTGCGCCCCTCTGTGTCGGTAATGACAAAAGTGAATTGCCACTTATCGCGACTCGTACCGCCTTTGTTGGCGTGGGGTAATTTTAGAAAGACCTTATTCCAACCCTGCTTTAAAGTGAGCGAAACGGGTTCGCGCGCAGTAAAGTTCTCGTTCGTTAATCCTTGTGTAGCATGGTCTTGTGTAATGGTTACGTCCGTTTGTTCCCATTGTGGAGCAGGAATTTCGTTGCCGTTCAGCCATATTTTAGAGCCACGTCTGTCCCATTGTCCTGCTTTAGGGGCCGTATCGCTGCCTGAACGACTATAGGTGTAGAACTCGATTTGTGCCCCAACTTGTTGTTCTTTGGGCGAGTATACATACGTCCAAGCGTAGGCCGTTTGGTTGTCGGCAGGAGCGCTGAAGAAAGAGGGCACTATCGAGTGCCATATGTGGCGCAAGTAGATGCCAGCACCTGTAGCAAACGATGTGTTATAAAGTTTCTTGTCGTAAATGAAACTTGTGGGCAATACGTCGTCTGTATTCTGTTCGGGTGGAAATACCTTGGTAGCATCTCCTCCGTTGGGGAATGGGTCGGTTATGCGCCAATGAACGTTGGTCTGCTTGACGTAGGGAATAGGTTCATTCTTCAGAGAGTGCGCTTTATGGAAGAGAAAACGACGCTCGAAGTCGGCAAATTCTTCAAACTCTTCCCCCTTATTGGGCAACTTCGTGCCGCCTACTTCAATGTATTGTTTTCCACCGCCTATCCAAGCGCGTTCAGCCGAAGCCAAGATGTTAGCGTATTGGTTGTTTTGCTTGATAATGTCGGTTTCAGTTTTGACCTTTGTATCGTTCCATGCTGCAGAAATGGTACCTGCCACTTCAGCATCGCCCTTTTGTTGGTAGTAGATGTTGCTTTTATATATGCCAACGAGATCGGCATATACGTCAAAGTGGTTTGTGTAATTGTAACGACAGTCAATGTTAGGCATGCCTGCTATCTTTTTACCACTTGACGACCACATCTGTGTCATATCGGCCTTGTCACTGGCTACGGCTTTGTTCTTCAACGGATTCCATGTAATAACTTTTCGTCCCAACTTTTCGCGCACGTATTGTGTCATTCCCTCTAAGAATCCGTCGTTCAGTGTAACCTCATCGCCACCAATGTGAATGTAAGGGGCGAGTGGAAAGGCTTTAGCTACTTCGTCTAAAATATTTTTGAGGGCGGCAATGCCTTGAGTCGTTTGCATGCCAAACCCCATGGCTTTCGTAAACACGTCGCTATGGCCAGGCATATCAATTTCAGGAATGACCGTTACACCGCGTTCTGCCGCATAGGCTTCCAACTCCTTACATTGTTCCTGTGTGTAGTATTGTCCTGGGTAGCGTGTCATGTTGGCGTTAGCGGTGAGCTGTGGGTATTGCTTTACCTCAAAACGCCATGCTAACTTTTCTGTTAGATGCCAATGAAAAACGTTTACTTTAAATCGTGAAAGTAGGTCAACTTCTTTCTTCAACTCATCAAATGACAAGAAAGAGCGTCCCACATCCTGCATCCACCCACGTAGTTTGAAGGCTGGCCAATCGGTCATGGTGAGTGCTTCAAGTGCAGGCGCTTCGCCTTCGTCATATCCTTCAGCCAATTGGGTCAACGTCTGAACTGCACGTGTTACACCTGTTGGGGTGATTGCTTTAATGTGCACTTCGTTGGGGGTAATCACTAAGTTGTAGGCTTCGTTTTCAAAGCCATAAAGTGTGTAGTCGTAAGAGCTGGGGATAGAAGTGACAATTTCGACTATAATTTTGGCTGTAGCCCCATCGTCGCTTTTACATCCCGTTTCAGTCAAGAAACGTTGAAGGGTTGCGTTGTGAGTGGGGTCTGTAACTTGTACGTTGCGTTGTAATAAAAAAGGTGAACTCCCTTGTGTGGCTTCAATCTTTTGTGGACGTGGCAATAGGTCTTTAACCTTTGCTTCGACTTGTGTGGCGCAGCAAGTTGCAAGAGCCAATAAGGGAATGTAAAGGTTTTTCATGCGGAATAGGTATTTAAAAGAGTATTGATTGTTAATATGGGCAAAGGTTGTGCAAGACGAGAGCAGAACGTCAAGTTAACTTGAGCGTTCTGCGAGTCGCAGCCTACCTTATGCAAAGGTAGTGCAAGATGAGAGCAGCCTACCTTATGCAAAGGTAGTGCAAGCTAGAAGTACAACAAAACAAACTATATCTTTTTTATGTGGGCAATGTTGTATAACATTTTTCCCAATGACAATATAAACTATCTATCTCCGCTTATACTTTTCAAACGCTTCTTTTGTTCCATTAAATACGTTGATGTCTACCTCACCATGAATGCCACGAACGCGGCCGTAGGGGGTGAGTTGCCAATGCAGTAGCTTAACGTAAGGTTTGAACTCACCATAGCGAGCTATCCAAACGTCGTAATGGCGCAATTCAGCGGGAGCGTGCTTTAAGTGGTTGTTGACAAAGAGTTGGCCAACGTATAGAATCGGACGCTTACCATGCTTTTGCTCAACACGATGCAACCAGACGAGTACTTGGCGGAAGAGCGTTGCGTCACCTCCTATTTTACGAATTTGTGCTTCGGTTGGCTCAAGGTCAAGTACTGGGGGAAGGTCAGACTGACCAATCCATGCCATGCGCAAGAAGTAATTAGCTTGTTGTGCCCCAGAACTTGTCGTCGTAAAGAAGTGGTAACTACCCACCGCTATGCCATGCTTACGTGCTTGACGTAAGTCGTTGGGGTAATACTTATTAAATACAGAGCGTCCCTCAGTGGCTTTGATATAGGCAAACGAAACGGGATAGTTTACCGTACCTTGCACCCTACGACCATTGCCAAGGCTGCTGATGCGTAAGTTGCTCCAGTCGATGCCATACTTTTTAACCCTTCGGCCGCTGCCTTTTTCATGTTGATGACGCGAGATGTCAATACCATAAACGCGGTCGGCTGTGTAAACCATGCGTTCACCTTGGAAGCGCCCATTGCGCCACGAGCCGCAACGCACCATGCGATGATATTGTGAACTAAAGCCGTGGCCTGAGCGTTTACCCGCATTCCATTCGCCTTCGTAGTATTCTCCATTCGCAGCGTAAAGTTTACCTTGTCCGTCAAACTCTCCCTCTTTGTCAAACGATCCTTCATAGATACCCCGACTACTGAGGCATTTGCCTGAATGAAGTGAGTCCTTTTGCCAATAACCTACGTATTGCTTACCATTTGGATAAATCAGTTGGCCGTATCCCTGGCGCATGGGGTGATTGTTTATGTTCTTATTGGGATTGACAGTACCTACATAAATTAAGGAATCGGCAATGGTGAAACGTTTGCATTGCAAAGAAGTCGGAGCGGTGGCGCGCTTAGTCGTTGTTGACTTAGCCGAAAGCCGTTTAATCCACCCTTGTAAGTTTTGCCACCACCACATCGGCCAACAATGTACACTTCGCATAAGGCGCGCAACGTCGTAAGAAGAGATGCGTCCTTTTTTGTATTGTATGCCACTGATGTGTCCAGAGCGATTTACCCAGACGCCCCCTTCGGCAGCAGTGAAGAGCTCGCTTTCGCTATCCGTTAGTGTAGGGTCGGGAAGTTGACAGGCGCTCCCCAAGTCGTTATAAGCTAAAAGGCGGCTTCGGTTGTGTCGCACGCCCCAACGATAGACAGAGAAACGTTGACAATCTTTAGGCAAAGTTTTGCTATTGAGTTGTAAAAGAAGTAATCCGCTCTTATGGGCGCGCAGTTGCGCCTTTTGAGTGGTCATGTGTGCATTGCCAACGTTCACGTCTAATACCAACTGAGCCGTTTCTTTTTGTTTTGACTTTAGCGCTGCTTTAATCAACTTCAGTGTAGAGTCTGTTTGCTCGGCTCGTTCCGTCACTTTGACGCGGTAAGCCATTACCTCGTTATACCCATCGTCTACGACTGTATGTGTGCGTGCATAGTCGTCCAACTCTTCTTTTTCCCCCTTATCGTTGATGAGTTTCTGCGAGAGTAAAGTGTCGAGACGTATGAGGCGAGTGCGTAATTGTTGTGCGTTGAGCGAGTCCGGATAGTTGCCCATAAGCGCATCGCTTGTAATCAGGTCACCTTCATTCGATACGAACGTCCCCGATTGATAGTGTACCTCGTCCGTATCATTGGCTTGTAGACAAGCCGTCTGGAGAGAGTCATCGCGCAAGGAAAGGTATAAGGTATCTTTATTGTTTACCTTTAAGAGGTAGTAAGCTTTCCCCTCAACGCGGCAAACGGCACTAAGTTGCTTGTCCGTTTTGTTAGGAATGAAAATGAATAAAGTGCAGCCCACAATAATAAGCAGTAGCACAGCACCAAGCGTTATGTAAACTTTTCGTTTCATGTCAAAAACTAAATATCTTTTTGCAACGTGCAAAGTTAGCAATTCTAATAACGAGGGTTTCATGTTAGAGTACTCATTTTAAGCGAAACTAAAAATAGTGAGCAAAGTTTTGCCTTTTCCGCTTCTTGCGCTACCTTTGCATAAGGTAGGCTTCGGCTCAGCATAACGTTCAAGTGAACTTGACGCTCTGCATTCGCCTTGCGCTACCTTTGCATAAGGTAGGCTTTGGCTCAGCATAACGTTCAAGTGAACTTGACGTTCTGCATTCGCCTCGCGCTACCTTTGCTATTGCAATCAATAATAAATAAAACAAGATGAAACGTAATAAAATAGTTTATTTGCTCCTGTTGGTCACCCTCTTCGTGACTGCAGCATGTAAAAGCGACAAGAAAGGCAATCCTAATTGGATGAAAGAAGATGACGTCAATGTAGCTATTGACGAGACCTTTAAGCCTATTATGGACAACTTGGTGCAAAGCTATGGCATGGCTTATCCAGAGGCAAATATGAAACCGCAATATGTAAGCGAAGATGAGGCTATTCGTATGTTAGCACATGACAGCTTGCGCTGTGCCATTGTAACGCGAAAGTTGAAGGAGAACGAACTGAACCTCATTCGTTCACATCGCTTAGATGCTACGCAAGCCTTGATAGCTTCAGATGCAATCGCCTTGGTAATCAATAAAGAAAATAACGATTCGCTTATTACGCTTGATGAGGTAAAAGGCATTGTGAGTGGTCGCATCACTCGTTGGGAACAGTTGGCGAAGAATAGAGGGCGCAAGGGCGAACTTCATTTGATTTTCGACAACTCTGGTTCGAGCACCGTTCGTTATATGAAGGACTCACTTTGCAATGGTCAGGACCTCAAAGGCAACGTGTATGCCTCGGAAGGTAAAAACAATGAGTCGGTGCTGAAGATGGTAGAAGAAAATCCTAATATTATAGGTGTAGTCGGTGCGAATTGGTTAATGGGTAAGCAGGGCAATGCGATGGCCGATTTCTCAAAGTTGCCCTTCAAAGTAATGCGTGTGTCGCGTACAGCAGACGAGTTTGCTAAGTATGTACGTCCTTATCAGTACTATATAGCTACGGCTGACTATCCCCTGCTGCGCTCAGTTTATGCCATTCATACCGACCCACGTAGTCAGTCTATGCTCAAGAACTTCTACTTTTACTTAAAGGGACAAAAGGGACAAACCATTATTTGTAACAATTCACAGATGCTGCCTATCACCCCCGTGCAAGTAAAGGACGTAAGCATAAAGTAAAAGGTCGCGTGGTTAATTTCTTGCAAAAAAATAGTGACGCAAGTAAATAAAATTGTAGCCAAAACGTTTATCTTTTTATAAATTGCTATATTTGCACGCTTTTTGTTATAAAAATACATTAATAACGAGAGGCAGCTTAACCAAATGTATATTACAACATAACAATATGAAGAAGAACTTTTTTCGCGCAGTAGCGCTGTCCGCCCTCCTCGCTATGGGCGTGAATGGGGCTCAGGCACAGTCACGTACTTACGACTGCCCTCCTTTGAATCCTGAATACCAAGCCTTGGCTGAACAAGTCGTTTCTCTCAATATGGAAGACCCTGACAAGGCCAACAAGGTGTACATGAGCCTTTCAAAGAAGATTAAGAAGAGTAAGGAAGATTTGGTAGCTGTAGGTACTTACTTCTTAGAGCATGACAACTATCCCGCAGCTAGTATGTGCGCTAAGGACGTTTATACACTCGATCCTACTTACGTGCCTGGTCTTATGTTCTCAGGTGAAGTGTTTATGAAGGCACAACGTTGGGGTGAAGCTGGTGGTCGTTTTGACGAAGTGTTGGCTATCGATCCAGCCAACATTGCTGCTATGAAGCGTAATGCTTTCGTTTACAAAAACGTAAACCCTCACGCTGCTATTGACTACTTGAACAAGATTAAAGAGGCTGACCCCTCTTTCACTGACGCAGATAAGGAAAAAGGCGATATCTACTATAAGTTGAGCGACTATGCGAAGGCTATCGAAAACTACAATAGCTACTATGCTGCTACTCCGAAGGAAGAAGGTAAGATTGACATCGCAGCTTGCGAAAACTATTTGCAGTCACTCTTCTCAATGTCAGTAAAGGACGAGACTTATTTGGATAAGATTATCGCTATTACGCAAGAGATTCAACCCCTCGCACCGAAGGATATTATCATTCCGCGTATGGCTTTCTTTGCGAAGTACAACAAGGTAGAGACTTCAATGGACTATGATGGTGCAATAAAGGCTGCCGATGAAGCTGCTGCTTACATTCGTGATAAGCAATTTGCTGACTCTGTTTACATGTACTTGGACTATGACTTCGCTGGTAAGTTGGCCAAGGAGCAAGGCAACCTTGCCGACGCTATCAACTACTATGAGTTGGCAGTGAAAGACCTTGAAACCAAGGCTGCTGACTTAGACGACGAGAAGAAGAAGACTGAGAATGCAACGAAGCGTGGTTCATACTACTACGAGATTTCTAACCTTTACGTTCGCAACAAGCAAGCTGCTAAGGGTATTGAAGTGTTCAATAAGTACTTAGAGCTATTGGGCGACAAGGCTGACCTCTCTGACAAGTATCAGTTGGGTTACAAGTATGCTGCAGCTTATCAGCAAAAGGATAACACGCCTGAGCAGAAGAAGGAATATCACGACAAGGCTGTCGCTACTTTCAAGGCTATCACCGAAGCACAGAGCGAAAACCGCATGCCTATCTTGATGTCATACCGTATGTTGGCCAACTTGAGCATTACCGATGCTAACAAGCCAAGTGCAGCAGCTTGCGAGTATTACACGAAGTTAATGAACGAGAGTGAGGGTGAAGACGTGAAGGAAAAGGCAAAGAACCTTCGTTTTGAAGCTTGCCGTTATCTCTTCTTCTACTACGTATCAATCGATACGCCCAACAAGGCTGAGGCTACGAAGTATGCTACTATTGCTAAGGAGATCAATCCTGACAACGACTTCGTTAAGGCTGCTTTCGACCACTTGAAGACGATGTAATAAAACATTATAACATATAATAATACATAAGGGAAGCGAGGCTAATCGAACGATTGGCCTCGCTTTTTTGATGGGGTAAACCAATGTTGCTTTCGATTAATTGCAGTTTATCTAAAATCGAAACTTGAATAAAAATAAAAAGTTTCCTTTTTATTTTGTATTGCGCTCGCCTTGCACTACCTTTACATAAGGTAGGCTGCGGCTCGGCAATAAAAATAAAAAGTTTCCTTTTTATTTTGTATTGCGCTCACCTTGCACTACCTTTACATAAGGTAGGCTGCGGCTCGGTAATAAAAACAAAAAGTTTCCTTTTTATTTTGTATTGCGCTCGCCTTGCACTACCTTTGTACAAATAAATAAGAAACAACTATTAGCATGACTATCTCCGAATTCTTTAAGAAGATATTCAGTCGAACCCTTTTCGGCAATTGTTTGGGCATCGTAGTCGTTACGATTGTTCTTGCCCTTGCTTCGCTGCTATTTATTAATATATATACGCATCATGGTAAAGAGGTGTCCGTGCCCAACATCTGTGGTATGGACCAAAGCGTGGCACAACGCAAACTCGAAGCCTTAGGCTTGCGTATGGAAGTTACTGACACGGGATACGTTTATAACGCAGCCCCTTTTTCTGTGCTTGAGCAGAACCTCAAGCCAGGCGAGAAGGTGAAACCCGGACGTATCATTCTTATTACAATTAATGCTGACGGACCTCGACAAATTGCACTGCCCGACATTGCCGACAACTGTTCTCGACGCGAGGCAGAGGACAAACTGCGCGTGCTGGGCTTTAAACTCGGTGCAACGGAATATGTGCAAGGTGACCCTGACTGGGTTTACGGCATTAAAGTAAACGGGAAAAACGTAATGGCAGGCACAAAAGTGTCAGTTAACTCGCCTATCACTTTAGTCGTTGGTTCGGGCGGTTCTGTAGAGGTATATAATGGAAACGATAGCCTTGACTACGTTAAGAATGCCCCCCCCGAAGAGGACGAGACAGAAATCGTAGAAGACGGTGGTGGTACCCCCAATAGCCACCAAGAGACAGTCGAACCCACTGAAGAATAAAACTGCAAATTAACAATTCATGAACGATAACGAGCTTACTGATAAAGCACTGCTTGACGACGAGCTATTGCTCAATAATGAGGATGATGACGCTGGCGAAGAGGCTGGTGGACTTTACGAACACTATCGCGTGGTGGCCGACAAAGGGCAACAATTGCTGCGCGTGGATAAGTTCTTGCTCGTTCACCTGAAGGACACCTCGCGTAATCGCATTCAAGCGGCAGCTAAAGCGGGTTTTATTCACGTCAACGATCAACCCGTCAAGAGCAACTATCGCGTCAAGCCCTACGATGTGGTGACGTTGCTCCTCGACCGTCCACGTTACGAAAATAAGATTGAGGGCGAGGACATTCCACTCGACATCGTATACGAAGACTCGGAACTGCTCGTTGTCAACAAACCCGCAGGACTGGTGGTTCACCCAGGTTGTGGTAATTATACGGGAACACTTGTCAATGCTATTGCTTGGCACCTAAAGGACGACCCGAAATACGATCCGAACGACCCTGCAGTAGGTTTGGTTCATCGCATAGACAAAGATACTTCGGGCCTTTTGGTCGTAGCCAAAACGGCAGATGCTAAGACAAAACTCGGACTGCAATTCTTTAATAAGACAACGCGTCGTCGCTATAATGCCTTAGTTTGGGGTAACTTAGTAGAGGACGAGGGACGCATCGAGGGCAACATTGCTCGCAACCCACGCGACCGTATGCAAATGGCAGTGTTCGACCCAACTTCAGACATTGGTAAACACGCCGTAACGCACTATCGCGTACTCAAACGCTATGGCTATGTCACGCTCGTAGAGTGCATTCTTGAGACAGGACGTACCCACCAAATACGTGTTCACATGAAGCACATCGGTCACCCCTTGTTCAACGACGAACGTTACGGTGGCGACCAAATACTACGCGGTACACAGAGCAGCACGTATAACAGTTTTATTCGCAACTGCTTTGCCGTCTGTCCGCGCCAAGCCTTACACGCTCGCACTTTAGGTTTTAAACACCCCAAGACGGGCGAGGAAATGGACTTTACCACTGAACTCGCTCCCGATATGCAAGCCTTGTTGGCAAAGTGGGACACTTACCTCGAAGGGGCAAAGGGAAAGGCATAATATGCACGACACTTTTTTGAAAACAACATATACTCCGCAACGCTAACTGAGCGTTGCACAACAATCGCAAATTGGCAAAATGAAACGTACAATTGCAATCGTGGCCGGAGGCGATAGCTCCGAGCATGACGTCTCTCTGCGTTCAGCAGAAGGCATTCTCTCCTTTATGGACAAAGATAAATATGACTGTTACGTAGTCGAAGTAAAGACGGGCAACTGGAAGGTGGAATACAACAATGAGACCTGTCATATTGACCGCAGCGACTTCTCGTTCATTGCAAGTGACGGCCGTCACACTTTCGACTTTGCTTATATCACTATTCATGGCACTCCAGGCGAAAACGGCATTCTGCAAGGCTACTTCGACCTTATCGGTCTGCCGTACTCTACGAGCGACGTATTGGTCGAAGCACTGACATTCAATAAGTTTGCACTAAACAATTTCTTGCGCGCTTACCCTGAGTTACACATTTCGGACTCTGTACTCATTCGCAAGGGCGACACCGTTACGCCCGAAACGGAAAAGCAGTTGGCAGAACGCTTAGGCATTCCTTGCTTTGTAAAGCCCAATGCAGGTGGTTCGAGCTTTGGCGTAACAAAGGTAAAACACGCTGATGCCTTGCGCGCAGCTATTGACAAGGCGATGCTGGAGAGTGATGAAGTAATGGTGGAGAAGATGATGACGGGCACCGAGATTACTTGCGGCTGCTTTAAGCGTGCCAATGGCGAAATCGTTACACTACCTATCACCGAGGTAGTTTGCCACACGGAGTTCTTCGACTACGATGCTAAGTACAACAATAAGTCTGACGAAATCACACCCGCTCGCATTGTTCCCGAAACGGCACAACGCGTTTGTGAGATGACCAAACACATCTACCACATCTTGGGTTGCTATGGTCTTATTCGTATAGACTATATTCTCTCTGGCGAGAAGGGCAACGAACAAATCAATTTGCTCGAGATCAACACCACTCCGGGTATGACGGCTACCAGCTTCATTCCGCAGCAGGTGCGCGCCTCTGAGTTCGACATCAAAGACGTGCTGAGCGAGATCATCGAAGGCCGCTTTGCATAATCAGCAACTGGGGGCAGGTCTCTGGCCTGCGGATTGAAGACACGCAGGCCAGAGGCTTGCCCCCAATTGTTGCGCTACCTAAAGATAGCTTCTTATTTACACTTCGCTTAATGTGGCCATTCGCACATTCGCACATTTATAATCCCCTTACCATGAACATTCACGATTTTGACGCCATACGTCCGATACTGCCTGAGGAACTTTCCGCAGCGATAGAGGAACTCTTTGCCGACCCACAGTTCTGTGCCATTGTTCCCACACTCATGAATGGCATTCCCTTAGAGGCACTCAAGGCAAAGGCCTTGCAATGCAAGGACAACCTTGAATTTCAGAAGGTCTTCTTCTATCCGCTCGTTCAGCAACTCATGTCGCAATGTAGCACAGGTTGGAGTTTTGATGCCTCAGCTATTGCGCCTACAGAGCGTCCGAAGGCTTACACCTTTATATCTAACCACCGCGACATCGTACTCGATTCCGCCCTGCTCGACATACTTCTCATCGACCATGGGTTTGAAAATACTATCGAGATAGCCATTGGCGACAACTTACTTATCTACCCTTGGATTCGCACGTTGGTACGTATCAATAAGTCGTTCATCGTACAACGCTCGGTAGGCATGCGCGAGATGTTGCTCTCGAGCAAGCGCATGAGCCAGTATATGCACTTTGCCATAGCCGAACGCAAGGAAGGCATTTGGATTGCGCAACGCGAAGGACGTGCCAAGGACTCTAACGACCGCACGCAAGAGTCTATCCTTAAGATGATGGCAATGGGCGGTGAAGGCACACCGCTTGAGAGCATCAAGGCACTCCACCTCGTGCCGCTTACCATATCCTACGAATACGATCCCTGCGACTTCCTCAAAGCGAAAGAGTTTCAACAGAAGCGCGACGATGCAAACTTTAAGAAGAGCCGCCAAGATGACTTGACCAATATGCAAACGGGCATCTTTGGCCCAAAGGGACGTGTGGTATATCGCCTTTCCGCGCCCGTCAATACGTGGATTGACGAATATGCAGCACTGCCGAAGAATGAATTTTACAAGGCCGTGGCACAACGCATCGACCTCAATATTCACCGTGGCTATGAGATTTATACCAACAATTACGTGGCACTCGACTTGCTCAACGGCACGACAGAACATAGTAGTCACTATACAGAAGAGGAGAAGTCGCACTTTGTGGCTTACCTCAGTCAACGCATTGCAATGGTAGACTTAGCAGATAAGGACGAGGCCTTCTTGCGCGAACGTTTGCTGACGATGTATGCCAATCCGCTTATTAACCACCTCAATGCCTTGGCTGCCAAATGAAGCACTTTCTGTTAGTTGCTTTATGGCTCCCCTTGTTGGCATTCGTGAGTGCCTGTAGCAACGACGATGCCCCCATGCCCGCCTATCAACTGGCTTTGGCCGACTTGACGACGGATCTCACGGGCACGGCCTATGAGTTGACGCTTGACGACGGCACCTCGCCTTCGCTAACGAAAGCGATAACAGGATTGAAGACTGACACGACCTACCGTATTCACGTAGCTTACTTGCTCAATGACGGCAGAGCACAGGTGAATAGTTACACGCGCATTTTAGCTCCTCAAGTGGGCAAATATGCGCCCGATGTGGCTTATACTCACCCGCTTGAGGTGACGACTTGTTGGCGTTCGCCTCATTACATCAACTTACAACTCAACGTAAGGGGAACAGCAAAGAGTGTGCATTACTTTGGATTTAACGAGACGGACTACCGCACGAATGCGGACGGCTCGCATACGATGTGTGTCAACCTTATTCATAATCAGAATGCTGACCCGCTTTATTACTCTCGCTCTACCTACCTCTCATTGCCGCTTCGTCCATTAAGCCATTTGTTGCGAACGGGTACGGATTCTATTCAGCTCACGGTTAATACGTTTCAGGGCAAGGAGACTTACAAATTTGAATACTAACCTATCTAACAATAGACATGTTACTTTCACAAGAAGAGATTAAACAACAAACACGCGAACTGTGGCGCAATAATTTCAGTCACAGTGACGAGTTTTTAGATATATACTTTGACGAGAAATACGCTGACGAAAATAATCTTACGATCCGTCACGACGGCAACGTGGTAGCTTCTATGCAATTGTTGCCTTACCGCTACACGTTCTATGGCACGGTGTTACGTGCAGGTTACTTAAACGGACTTTGTACGGACAAGAACTTTCGCAATCGTGGCTATGCCTCTAACCTCATTCACGAGGCGCATCGACGCTTGTTCCGCCAAGGGGCAACGATGAGTTTCTTAATTCCTAACGAAGAGCAGCGCCACTTCTTTGAAAAGCCGCAACACGGGTCTTTTTGGACGGCAGTCTATCGTCAGAACTTGCCACTCGACGTGACCAATGACGGAGCTTTCGACAAGATTGAGGTCATTCGTCCCGACGAATGGGGCTGCGATATGTATGTGTTCTATCATCGCCTTACGGCAGAGTTGCCTTTCATGGTCCACCCCTCTGAGAATGACTTCTTTGCAGCCATCGAGGCGGCCGACTTACAAGACGGCTACGTACTCGTAGCACGTCGCAAGCGTCGCATGGTAGGTTTCTGCTTAGCCGTGAAGGAGGCCGACGGCAACGTTTACATTCGCACTTTGGCCATTACCGAAACGGCCGTTCGTGCCGCCTTTGTTGACTATCTCTGCAAGGCATGTGGCGTTGATAAGGTGTATCGTCGCTTCTGTCTACCAGGTTCATTAAAGGGAAGTATGCCATACGCCATGGCACGCGTTATCAATGTGCCGCGTTTCCTCTCGGCTATTGCCACGCCGAACCCAGGCTTCCAATTGCACATCGGTGTAGACGGCGACCTCGACATTCCCGAAAACAATGGTTGGTACATCGTAGAGGACGGCCGTGTGCGTCTTACTGACGAGAAGCCTGATAGCATTATCACGCCAGGTGGTTTGGCTGCTATGTTTATGGCAGCACAACCTATGGTGTTGGATATGTTATTGGACGAGTAACGACTATATATTTTTTCTGAATAGCACATAGCAACAGGGGGCAGGATCAATTGGGGGGCGGGTTTTTAACCCGCGGCAGCAAATACTTCTATCTGCTTACCGCGGGTTAAAAACCCGCCCCCCAATTAAGCTTGCCCCCTGTTGCTGTTTTTTCTTACATCTAAAACTTACAACGCACATGAAAAGACTTCTTTTAACCTCCGTGTTATTGCTGAGTGCTCTAAGTAGCATAAGTGCGCAAACGGCTCTTGAACTCAAGCAGCAATCGCTATCGCGTTGGAACATCGGCGCAGCACAGTATAGTGGCATTACAGCCTTAGGCGGCAATCGTTATGCCTTGGTGAGCGACAAGGAACCTACCGATGGTTTCTTCTTGTTCCGCATTGATCAGAGTGCTGTCACGGGCGAAGTGACGCAAGTTTATTTAGAGGGATTTAAGGGCAATGTCAAACCTGAGGTGGACGCGCAGGGCATCTCTATACGTGACTGCGAAGGCATAGCTTATGTACCGTCTCGCAATACGGTGTTTATCAGTGGCGAGGGCGACCAGCGCATTATGGAGTACAATATGCAGGGGCAACCTACAGGGCGAGAACTGAACGTACCCTCTATCTTTTCTAACAAGCATATTGTATTTAACTATGGTTTCGAGGCACTCTGTTACGATGCACTTGCGCATCGTTTTTGGACTACGACAGAGAGTACACTTCCAGTTGACGGCCCTGCAGCCAGTGCTATGCACCCCGGCGTGACGAACTTGCTGCGCATTCAAGCCTTTAATGATGATTTGCAGCCTTGCGCGCAATATGCCTATCGTATGGACCCAGGACGTAAGGATGACTTTGGCAAGACTTATGTATTTGGTGTACCTGAATTGGCTCCATTACCCGACGGCCGACTGTTGGTATTGGAACGCGAAGCGAATGTGACATCGGGGGGACTGAGCAGCACTGTGCGCTGCAAACTCTTTGTCGTTGACCCAGCTCACTGCGAACAGATAGACAGTCAGATAGCCATGAAAGACGTTGACGCTAATCACTTCTTAAACAAGAAGCTTTTAGCGGATTGGACTACACACGTTCAGCCGTTTAACATTTCCTTCGCCAACTACGAGGGCATGTGTCTCGGCCGCACTTTAACTGACGGCCGCCTCACTTTATTATTAGTGAACGACTCGCAAGGGGGCTATCGCAAAGGCCCGTTCCAACTAAAGGATTATATTAAAGTAATTGTGATTGGAAAATAAGGGAAAAATGCAATTGGGGTCTCACCCCTTAAGCCCATCTTCCCCCGGTCGGGGAGGGGCTTAGGGTGAGGCCCCAATGTCGTTTGTTATAAACGTGTTTCAATGAATTAAAAGTTTGCTTTTTCATCTTATTATGCTAACTTTGCAGCACAAATCAGTAGAAAACATCTAAAAAACTTTTATACAACAAATTCATCTATCTATGAAAATGGTAAAATGTTTTGCTTTTGCCTTTGCTGCATTGCTCACTTTGGGTAGCTCATTGGCACAAGCACAGTCACTTTCTCCTTCAACAAAGTGGCATTGGAACAAGGGAACAATTGAGATTGAAACGCCCGCTCGCCCCGCTGGACAGAAAGATGTAATCGGTCTTAAATTACCTAAAATCAAGAAAGTACGTATCGGTCTCGTTGGTCTTGGTATGCGTGGACCTGGTGCAGTAGAAAACTTCTGCGTAATTCCTGGCGTAGAAGTAGTAGCACTTTGCGACTACGTACCCGAACGCGCTGAGGCTTGCCAACAGTATTTGCGTAAGGCAGGTTTAGCTCCTGCTGCTATCTACTCTGGTGAGAATGGTTACAAAGAACTCTGTGCACGTCCTGATATCGACCTCGTTTACGTAGCAACGGACTGGGAACACCACTTCCCCGTAGCTGAGGAGGCTTTGAAGCATGGCAAGAACGTAGCTGACGAGGTACCCTCAGCAATGAACCTCGAAGAGTGTTGGACGTTGGTCAACCTCAGTGAGAAGATGCAGAAGAACTGCATGATTCTTGAAAACTGCTGCTACGATTGGTTCGAAATGCGTACCCTCAACATGGCTCAACACGGCGTATTTGGCGAAATTATTCGCGCACAGGGTGCTTACATTCACAATCTTGACGACTTCTGGGATTATTATTGGAAGAACCCCAATGGTTCAGACCCCGAACAACTCGGTTGGCGTTTGAAGTACAATCGCGAAAATCGTGGTGACGTTTACGCTACTCACGGCCTTGGCCCTGTAGCACAAGCACTCGACATTCACCGTGGTGACCGCATGAAAACTCTCGTTGCTATGGACACCAAGAGCGTTCATGGTAAGGAATTGGTAGAGAAGAAGACGGGTAAGCCTTGTAACGACTTCCGCAATGGCGACCACACTACTACGCTTATCCGTACGGAGAACGCTAAGGTGATTGAGTTGCAGCACGACGTAATGAACCCACAACCCTACAACCGCCTTTATCAGTTGACTGGTACGAAGGGATTTGCTAATAAGTATCCCGTTGAAGGTTATGCCGTTGATAGCAAGCAGTTGGCTTCTGCAGGTCACCAACCTAAGGTTGACAACCTCAGTTCACACAGCTTCATGCCTGAATCAGAAAAGCAAGCACTTGAGAAGCAATACGAAAGCCCCATTCTTGCTAAGTTTGGTGAGTTGGCTAAGAAAGTAGGTGGCCATGGTGGTATGGACTTCATCATGTGCGCTCGTTTGATTTACTGCCTCCAGCACGGTTTGCCCCTTGATATGGACGTATACGACTTGGCAGAGTGGTGCTGCATCGCAGAGTTGGGTGCTCTCTCAATGGACAACAACTGCGCCAGCGTAACTTTCCCCGACTTTACTCGTGGCGAGTGGAACAAGGTGAAGGGCTACAAGCACGCTTATGCTACTGCTGAAGAAGAGGCTGCCGTTGAGGCTTACTCAGCAAAGGTGACAGAAGCACAGAAGAAAGCTGCTGCTAAGTACAACCTTTGGAAACTTTATGATGACGTAAAGGCTGCCAAGGACGCTACAGCTAAGGCAAAGGCTCAAAAGGCTTACAATGCTGCAGCTGCTAAGGCTAAAGCACAAGTAGCTAAGGCTGAAAAGGCACTTAACAAGAAGAAGTAAATCTTTCTTATTGATTAATAAAGCAAAGGCTGCACAGATAAAACCCTCTGTGTAGCCTTTTTCTATAAATTGCTAATTTGCTAAATTCGGACATTCTCCCCATGCATACTTATTCTTATTCGCAGATATGGAAAATAGCCTTTCCCGTATTGATAAGCACACTGATGGAGCAACTCATCGGCATGACTGACACCGCCTTTCTTGGACGTATAGGTGAGGTAGAGTTAGGCGCTTCAGCTTTAGGCGGTATCTTTTTTGTCACTATCTTTATGTTAGGTCTTGGTTTCAGTATTGGAGCACAGATACTTATGGGGCGTCGTAATGGTGAGGGCAATTATTTGCAAATTGGTAATATATTTTATCACAGCCTTGCCTTTTTGCTTTGCATGGCTCTTGTGCTATTCGTGTTAACGCGGTATGCATCTCCTATCTTATTAGAAAGTATTATAAGTTCGCATCGTGTATGCGAAGCCACAAATAGCTATTTACACTGGCGCATTTATGGTTTCTTCTTTGCCTTTGTCAATGTAATGTTTCGTGCCTTCTATGTGGCAACCACTCAAACACGCACGCTCACGTTTAATTCTGTAGTCATGGTGTTGAGCAACGTCGTGTTTAATTATGCGCTCATCTTCGGTCACTTCGGCCTACCAGCTTTAGGCATAGCAGGTGCAGCCATAGGAAGTACGTTGGCCGAGGGCGTCTCGACCCTATTCTTTGTGCTTTATACCCGTTGGAATCTGCCTTGTGACAAGTTTGGCCTTAATCGATTTCCCAAAGTACAACTTTCATTGTTGCGCAGCATCTTTAGTCTTAGTGTGTGGACGATGATACAAAACTTCATTTCGCTCACCACCTGGTTTATCTTCTTCCTCTGCATCGAACACTTAGGAGAACAATATTTGGCTGCAACCAACATCATACGTAATATATCAGCTTTCACCTTTATGGCTGTCATCGCCTTAGCTTCAACCGCCAGTACGTTGGTGAGCAATTTGTTAGGCCAAGGCGATGCCGATGCCGTTTGGCCCTTGTTGCGTCGTGTTGTAAAAATGGGGTACGTCCTTCTTATTCCTATTTTATTGCTTATTGGTCTTTTTCCCAATGTAGTAATGAGCATCTTTACCAACGATGTAAGTTTGATGCAAGCAGGGCATAATGCACTTTATGTATGGATAGCCTCTTATTTGTTCACCATTCCTGCCCAGATATTCTTCAATGCTGTAAGTGGTACGGGTAATACAAAGCGTGCCTTCTTTATAGAGTTTTCCACCTTAGTTATTTATACTTTGTATGTAATCATTGCTATTTACCACTTTCGCTTGTCTTTATCATGGTGTTGGTTCAGCGAATTTATATATAGCGGTATTGCTTTTGTACTTTGTTATGGCTACATGCGGAGTGGCAAATGGAAAGAGAAAAAAATCTAATGGAGATCTATAAAATACAATCTTATGAAGAACCGATTTTATCACATAGCGTGTTTACTCTTACTCTTTTCGTTTTTTAGCGTGAGTTGTACAAAGTTAGAGTTACCTGACGAGGTAGATAAAGACAAGACGGATAAAGGTGATACACCCACATCTCCTTCTCAACCTGACGACTCGGATGTATATAGTATTGCTTCTTTGCAAGCAGCAACGGAAGGTGAATCAGTCCTCTTAAAGGGCTATATTGTAGGTTATGTACCTACTTCATCAATTAATAAAACGTGTTTCAGTATTGAGGACGCAGTACAAACCAATATTGTATTGGCAGATTCTCCTCAAGAAAGGGAACCACGTAATTGTGCAGCTATACAATTAAAGAAAGACAGAGCTGCGCGTGATGATTTAAATTTGCAAGACAATCCTGATATGTTAGGTAAGTGCGTACTCGTTTATGGCGATGTTGCCACTTATATGGGCAGTATGGGACTCAAGAATGTAGAGAGTTACGAATTGGTCGAAGCCGATGGTGGTGATGATGACAATACGTCCTCGCCTTCAGAGCCGTCGTCATCTGTAGTATTTCCCACATTGAGTGAAGATGCGCCTATTGTTTTTGAGGGGGATTAGTGGTTAAACTGCAATTTGTCTGCCTAATTGGGGGGCGGGTTTTTAACCCGCGGCAGCAG
>ENA-OWPL01000094-OWPL01000094.1-human-gut-metagenome-genome-assembly--contig:-NODE-94-length-69686-cov-9.164668_pt1 | contig 69686 bp, 55 predicted proteins | sample MGYA00248263_ERZ651844 | MGnify/ENA primary metagenome ERZ651844 (study PRJEB26924, sample SAMEA4378256) | human gut metagenome | biome: human gut; feature: human-associated habitat; material: faeces...
AATACTTACAGCCTTCCCGTTCCTATGATGAACATCATCAATGGCGGTGCTCACTCTGATGCGCCAATCGCTTTCCAGGAGTTTATGATCCGTCCTGTGGGTGCTGCTAATGAGAGAGAGGCTATCCGTATGGGTGCTGAGGTGTTCCATGCCTTGGCCAAGCTCCTGAAGGGTCGTGGACTTTCTACTGCTGTCGGCGACGAGGGTGGTTTCGCTCCTGCACTCAATGGTATAGAGGATGCGCTTGAGAGCATCTGTCAGGCAATCAAGGATGCTGGCTATGAGCCGGGAAAGGATGTGAAGATAGCAATGGACTGCGCTGCCAGCGAGTTTGCTGTTCAGGAGAATGGTGAATGGTATTACGATTATCGCCAGCTGAAGGACGGCAAGAAGAAGGATCCCAACGGCAAGAAGCTCACGGCTGCAGAGCAGATAAAGTTCTTGGAAGAACTGATCACCAAATATCCTATTGATTCCATCGAGGACGGTCTTGACGAGAATGATTGGGACAACTGGGTGAAGCTTACGGCTGCCATCGGCGACCGTTGCCAGCTGGTTGGTGACGACCTCTTTGTTACGAATGTGAAGTTCTTGGAGAAGGGCATCAAAATGGGTGCTGCCAACTCTATCCTTATCAAGGTGAACCAGATTGGCTCGCTTACCGAGACTTTGGATGCGATAGAGATGGCTCATCGCCATGGCTACACAACTGTTACATCGCACCGTTCTGGTGAAACTGAGGATACGACTATCGCTGATATCGCTGTGGCAACAAACTCGGGTCAGATCAAGACCGGTTCGATGAGCCGTACGGACCGTATGGCAAAGTACAACCAGCTTATCCGTATCGAGGAGCAGTTGGGGGATAACGCTGCTTACGGTTACAAGAAGCTAAAATAGACGTGATTAATTATTGAATAAATCATAATCGGCGTTAATGGGCATGAACAACCGTGACGGTTGACCATGCCCATATTTTATATTTTCAAACAGGGCCGGGTGTCACACGGCTCTGTTAGCGCTACATACAAAGGGGATGCTGCTATAGCGAGAGATGTTACATCAGATCTTAACCGGAAACGACGTGCCGGACTTATCCTGCCGATCAGTCGATATCAATGAGTTGGAAGTGCCGGTTGAAGGTTAGGTCAATTCCGTTTGTCAGTTCCACTTCGTATACCTTCTTGTTCAACTCAATCTTTCTCACAGTTGCTCCTTTATAGTTCTCCTTCAAGTAGTTCTTGATGGGTTGCGGGATGAGCTGGCTGGGCACGATGCCTTGCTTGCAGTCAATCTCAGTAAGGTTGCCTTTCCTGTCGAACTCCAGCTTCGTGCCATTCCGCAGAACGACGTCATAGCTTCTGCTGACAACGCCGGACTCAATCGTGGCAAGCATGACCTTCTGACCCTTGAAGTGTTTGCTAAGCAAGGTCTGAGCTTTGGCAGGGAGTTCATTAACATTGATAGGCTTGTCGTTGCCGGCATTTGCTGCGAAACTGAATGACACCATGCAGCAAACAGCAATAATCAAAATTCTCATAATTCTTTTCATAAAGCTACAAATTAAAGATTTATAATATATGATTGATGTTTTGAAGTAAATTCTACTCGTTCTTGAAGCGGACAGAAATCTTCAAACATCACACATTCAATTAGACGCAAATCGTTCGCGAAAGTTTATTACAAACATCCTTTTTCTTTCTGTTCTTCCTTTTTGTCCACAATCTGCGTGATGCGCCTGATGCTTCTGTTACGTTGGTTGATGATGAGCGGCACACGTTCTACGACTACCATAGAAGTGTCGAGCCCCAATGCCTTAGGCTCGTCGATGCCTATCTTGCTGATAAGAGCGTAGAAAGTCATCAACAGGTTCTGCTGACGGTTGGCGGAACTCTCCGGATAATATACACGATGAATGATGATGAACCGGAAATCGCCAGGTATTCCGTTCTTACGAAGCGAAGGATAGGTGCTTCTTAAATCTACCTTCTTGCTTGCCACAAAGTCTTCCACCACTTGTCGCAGATAAAGACTCACACGTGGTTCTATGCGGAAACCTATGTGCATCGTAATGCTGTAGAGGGTGTCGGGAATCAGTGGCTCGCAGCTGTACTCGAGCGTGTCTGGAGTATCTACAAACTCCATATTTATAAACCAGTAATGATCGGCACGCTTGGGCTGCTTGTTGATGATGGAATAGAGCAGTTTGTCGTCTACGGTGCCTTCCTTGTCGGCATGGTTTACATAGACAAGATTGGAGGCGTACTTAGGGATGCTCTCGTCGGCTTTGATGTCGGAGATAATCTGATAATAGTCATCCAGCGGTTTGGTGCTGACATAATGGCGTCGTATCTTCATGGCCCGAACCCATACATACATCATCAGGAACAGGATTCCGCCAATGAGCATCGTACACCATCCTCCAGCGAGAAACTTCGACAGGTTGGCTGCCAGAAAGATGGCTTCGATGGTGCAGTATGCGCCCATAAACAATATCGTCAGGACTCGCGACACGCCCTTGCTGTGCAGATAGAAACCGAGCAGAAGGGTGGTCATCAGCATGGTGATGGTGATGGCGAGTCCGTAGGCTGCCTCCATGTGTGAGGAGTCGCGAAAGAGCAGGATGATGAGAACCACGCCGATGTACATGGCAAAGTTGATCATCGGGATATAGAGCTGTCCCTTTACATGGGTAGGATGCTTGATTCGCATACGCGGCCAGAAGTGCAGGTTCATGGCTTCGCTCAATATGGAGAAGGTGCCGCTGATAAGTGCCTGGCTTGCCACGATTGCCGCACCCGTTGCCATGATGATGGAGAAGAACAGCATGCTCTGCGGCATGATGGAAAAGAATGGATTCACGGACATTGCTGTCGGAACATTGTTCAGCACCCATGCTCCCTGTCCCAGATAGTTAAGAATGAGCATGGTCTTTACAAAGGCCCAGCTTATAGTAATGTTCTTCCTACCACAATGTCCCAAGTCGGAGTAGAGAGCCTCAGCACCGGTGGTACAGAGAAATACGGCGCCCAGAATCAAGAACCATTCAGGTGATTGTACCAGCAGAACAATAGCGTAGTAGGGATTGAAGGCTTTGAGTATCAGAGGGTAAGATGTGATGCTGACTGCTCCCGTCACGCCTAACAGCAGAAACCATAACAGCATGAACACTCCAAACGACTTACCTATGCTCTCTGTGCCAAACCGTTGCACGAAGAATATGATGGTGATGATGGCAAGTGTAATTGGGATGACCGGCAAATCAGGACTGATGCTTTCGAGTCCTTCGATGGCTGTGGTAACCGTAATGGCTGGGGTGATGATTCCGTCAGCCAACAAGGTGCTTGCGCCGATAATAGCCAATATGTAAATCCACTTGCTCTTGAGTCGGCGCAGCAGGGCGTAAAGGGCGAGAATGCCTCCTTCGCCATTGTTGTCGGCTCGCAGAGCCACGCATACGTATTTGATGGTGGTCTGTAGGGTGAGTGTCCAGATGATGCAGGATAATGCGCCCAGTATGGTGCTCTTGTCGATGGTCTCGCCTGTGTGCAGGATGGCCTTCATCACATATAGGGGTGATGTTCCGATGTCGCCAAACACTATGCCTAAAGTGACGAGCAATCCCAAGAAGCTTATTCGATGATGGTTGCAGACTGCCGATTTTTCTGTATCTTCTCTCATGTTTTTCTCTTTTTTATTAAACAATGTTATCCTTTAGATTATTAAATTGTTCGCAAAGGTATAAACATGAGAGGTAAGATATGATTCGTTTAACAAGAATTATCTTATTTAACATCTTGTGAAAGATATCAAGCCGGTAAATGACATTCATCAGAACTCTTATTATTCTTTTCATAAGCAAAAACATTAGTGTCCCAATTTTAATGGGACACTAATGAAAAAAATTGTATTACCATAAATGCTTATACCAAATCAATTTATTACTTTTGCAATAAATTGATTTATAACTTTATATGATTATTATTTATGGAGACAAAACAAAGACCAAAATCGGAAATAAATCTTCGCAAACTCATGCAGAAATTAGGGTTGGGTACAAACGCTTTTGCCGAAGCCTGTGGCATGAGCTCACAGTCAATGGCGCAATTTTTGCGGAACAAATCGCTTACAACTGCGTCTGTATACCGCATAGCAATGGCTCTTGACATGGACCCTCGCGATATGTTCTTCCCAACTGACGAGGAAGAAACGGAATTATCTTTTACAGAAAAAGATAAAGAGGAGAAAAATGAAAATAGAGAAGACGCACAATCCACCATCAGCACCACCGCCTTCTGTCCTCATTGTGGCGCAAAGGTTCGTGTGGGTGTGCTTCTTCTGCCCGAACATTAAAAATCCCACGGAAGCCTCTCCGCATTTGTGTGAAAAGTCCGTTAGTCATCCTCTCTGATGCTTCTGTCTGCGGACGGGCTTATTCGTCCTTCTCGCTGTTGTCCGACCTTGCGAGTCGCCCAGTGGTGGATTCGCCGGCTACCACGCCCCCGTGATGTCGAGGTTGCCAATCATTACCTTGTTGTCCACACCGGTCAAGCTGAATTCAAAATGCGCCCATTATTTAAGTGGACGCATAGATTAAAAAAATTATACGATTCTACGCAAAATAAATCTATACAATAATTTTTTGCGAATTTACTTGCATACGTTAAATGTATATATTAAATTTATACCCCAAATAATACATCAACGTATATGAGAACAAAAATCGACATCCGTCGCGCCATCACAGAGCGCGGTTACACCATTACGTCATTCTGTCAGAAGTTTGACCTAAAGACACAAAACATCATTCAGAACTACATCAAGGGCAATCCCACCATAAAGCGTTTGGAAGACCTTTGTGAAAAATTGGATTGCGATATCACCGACCTTTTTTATCCAATAGACGGACTGGAAGCCACTGAGGATAACGTTCCTTTATTGAATAACGAAAACGAGGAGCGGAACAAAAATAAGAAAGACGTACAGCCCGTAGTCAACACCACCGCCTTCTGCCCTCATTGTGGCGCAAAGGTACGAGTGGGCGTGGTGCTCCTGCCCGAACAATAGGAAAAATCCACGGCAAGCTCTCTGCCTACCGTGGAAATATTATTATTTGGGAGATGTTTAAGAATTTATTTTATGGGGTAATAGTTGCTTAAACAAGAATATTCTTTTATGGCATTGAAGCAGGGGCTGCTCTCCTGCCATCTTAACATGCTCTCAATTCGCTCACCATACGATGAAGCTTAGCAGCATCAGTCGGCATAAACTCAAAGGAGTCGAAGTCGCCGTAGCAGGAGCGGTAGCCGGATAGATATTTGGCGGTGCGATAGAGTCGGTAGAAGATGTTGCCAGGCTTAATGGACACACATACCGACATCTCGTACTCGGTCTGCATGCTTCCGTCGTTGAGCGTGTATTGATAAGCTTCAAGGGCCACTTCATACACATTCTCTTTGCTGCAGAATGTGAAACCGAAGGGAGCGACGGCCTTATCTATAGCCGAAACTCCACCATCCAAATAGTTGGCAAACCATGCCAGTCTGTCAGCATCTTCAGGGCGTAACAACAACGCGTCGAAATCACCATCCTTACGCTTTCTGCCAAAGAGATATTTAGTAGCACTTTTCAGTTTATCCCAAAATTCAAGATGAACAAGATGGAAACATCCATAAACAACGTGTTCCTCGTCTTCTTCCGTTTTAAGGGTCTCTAAAACCAACTGATGGCTGACATCATGACATCTGCAAACAAACAATTCTGTCTTTTCCATAAATTCCAATTTAGATTAATAATAACTTTTGGCAAAAGGGCTTAGTGGTATTTTGTTTATCGCAAACATCATGCCAATGAATTGAATAAGTGGAATTATATTCGATGTTTTTGAGATGTCCTTTTCCTATAATTAACTCAAAAACATTCATTGTTGCCGTCGAAACGTCACCGTTCGCGTCCGCCGTCCGATCAGATTGCGTCCGCTGCCCGATTGGGTTGCGTTCGGGGTCTGATCGGACGGCGTACGGGTGACGATGACTTTTGCAAAAGAGTTGCTATAGTCCGCACAACATTCTGTAGGGGCAAAGCTCACACTTCTTTCTGTCGTCGGTGGGTGTGAAGGGGGTGTCGGGGGAATAGATGTCGGCGAGGGTGTGCTTGAGTTTTGTGAGGAACTCCTCTTCGTAGACTGTCACGTCGCTAATGGGGTGTTTGTCGATGAGGAGCGTGGGGTCGTAGTGGTTGGCGGGGGCTTGCTTTATGAAGAGCAGGGCTGGGCTGACGGGGTGGTTAGCGGGGTTCCAACGCTCGGAGCGGCTGACGATGAGCGAGTAGAGTATCGCCTGCAGGAAGTAGTTGGAGTGTTTGCTGCGGATGTTGTTGGGGTCGAAGATTTCGTCGATGTTCTTGATCGGGCTGGAGGGTTGGTTGCCGGTCTTGTAGTCGACGACGCGTATGCGGCGCTTGCCGGTCTGCTTGTCGGTGAGGATGTCGAGGCGGTCGATGATGCCGCCGATGGTGAGGTGGTACTGCTTGGTTGGTGCACTTGTTCTTGGTGCACTTGAGACAAGTGCACCCCCTTTAAGTGCACCAACAGAACAGATTGGCTGCGTGGGTATGGCAGGGATGCCATACCCTCCTACAAGTGCACCCCCTGAGGGCGTTGTGAACGACAGCTGCGTGTACACCTTCGCTTCTTCCTCCATAGCCAGGATGCTGAACGGGCAGAGCTGCTGGTCTATCTTGAGGAGTTTGGTGATGTACTGGATTATCACTTCGCGGTTGATGATCTGCAGTCCGTTGTTGGGGGTGCATTGTTCTGCCTCAAAGGCGCGGTCTACGACATTTGCCAGTAGTTTGCGGTTGCTGAGATAAGCCTGTATGTGAGCCTTCTCAATAACCGGACTATGGTCGGTGATGTCTTTATATATAAGGTAAGCTGCGCGGTGGAAGATGTTGCCGAACATGCGGTTGTCGATGGTCTCGGGGTCGGGGTGGGGCTCCTGGATGTGTGCTATGTACTGGTAGTAGAAGGCGAGGGGGCAGCGTATGTAGGTGTTGAGGGCTGAGGGGGAGAGGCGGCTGATTTGCTGGAGCTTGCTGAGGGTGGCTTCGTCTTTCTGGATGGGCTTCGGCATGAGGGGGGTGGGGTGGTTCTTCGCCGTGAGACAGTAGTGGTTGATCTTCTGTCCGCTCTCTACGAGCAGCTGGAGCATGAAGCGGCTCATCTCGCCGGTGTGTCCGTTGTCGGTGGAGTTGTTGTAGGCGATGGTGATGTCGCGGGCGCGCTGGAGGAGGCGGTGGAAGTAGTAGGAGTAGAGGGCTACTTTGTTGTCGATGGTGGTGAGGTGGTGTGCCTTGCGTATGGTGTAGGGTATGAACGAGGAGTCGTTGATGCCTTTGGGCATGTTGCCTTCGTTGCAGGAGAGGAGGAGGAGGTGGTCGAAGTCGATGTTGCGCGTCTCGAGCACGCCCATTATCTGTACGCCCACAACGGGCTCGCCGTGGAAGGGTATGGAGGAGGAGCTGACGAGCTGGGAGACGAGTCGGCGCAGCGTGGTGTTGTCGACGAGGAGGTCGCCGCTGTCGGCTAATGTGGCGAGGCGGTTGAGTATGGTGAACATGCGGAAGACTGACTCCTGGGTGAGTGGGTCGCCCTCGGGCTTTGTGGCTATGCCCACCTGCTTTATGAGGGTGGCGATGTGGTGTAGAATGGTTGAGGTGGTGAGATGGTGAGGTGTTGAGGTGGTGAGATGGTGAGGTGGTGAGATGGTGAGGTGGTGTGCGTAGGGGTGCGCCATGAGCTTCTTAAGGTAGTGGGGGTTGAGGGTGGTGCCTTTCTTGCGCAAGCCGAGCGTGTAGAGGTCGAAGAGGAGCATCACGAGCGAGGCTACGGGCGTCATGGCGAGGGGGAAGCCGCTCGTGATGTTCACCTTGTCGGCTTCGGGCGGCAGACTGTGCATGATGGGCAGCAGTATGCTCTCGTCGCACATCACTATGGCTGTCTTACGGCCAGCCTTGTAGCGCTCGTTCTCAAGAAGCCAGTTGCTCGCGAAGCGCGCCTGCGCATTCTCCGTGGGCGAGGATATGAAGCGTATGCGTTTGGGTCGGCGCATGTTGGCGTAGATGTCGGGGTCGGTGTTGTCGAGCTCGTTGGGGAAGTCGGAGATATTGAGGTGTTGAGATGGTGAGGTGGTGAGATTGGTTGGTGCACTTGAGACAAGTGCACCCCCTGAGAGGTGGTGAGATGGTGAGGTGGTGAGGTTGTGAGATGGTGAGGGCATGTAGTATTCGTCGAAGTCCCAGTAGAACTTCGCCTTGTCCTCCTTCATCAGTCGGCTGAACAGCACGCGCTCCACTTTCTGCAGGAGGTTGAAGCCTACGAACAGATACTTGTCGTACTTCAGGTGGAGCGTCTGCTCGCTTGCCACTTTTCTATATATGGCGCCTTCGTAGCCTATGCCCTGCTCGGTGAGACGGCGGTTGTAGTCGTGGTAGATGTCGCCGAAGTGCGACCACAGACTGAGGAAGCGCTTCTTCAGTTCGGAGTCGATGTCGTCGCTGAAGTTGGCGAAGAAGCGCGCAAGCATCTCCTTCTGCTCGTTGTCGAGATAGGATATGTCGTCGAGCTCGTGAATGTCCTTAAGGTTGCAGAATATGCTGTCGGCGTCTGCCATGTTCTTGTCGATGTCGTCGAAGTCGGCAAGCAGCAGCTGTCCCCAGCCGTAGAAGTGGTCGAGCGTCTCGTCGATGCCCGTACACTTCGTGAACGACTTGTGTATGTCACAGATGAGCTTTATAGGGTCGGCGGTCTTGAGGTCGGTATGCTGGCGGAAGAGGTCGCTGATGGTGATGTAGGCAGGGCTCCATACGGGCTGACTCGCAAGGCGGGCAAGATGCTCGTTGAGGAACAGAGCGGCGCGCTTGTTGGGGAACACGACGGCGATGCGCGAGAGGTCGGTGCCGTACTTGCTGATTATATCTTCTGCGACGTATTCTAAGAATGTCTTGTTCATGTTGTTTTCTTTTATTGTTATACTTCAACGATGTTGTCCGAATAGACGTACCAGAGGTAGCCCTTCACGTGGGTGTAGCCCATGTCGTGCGTGAGCGATATGTAGCGCCGCACCTGGTCGGTGTGTTCGGGCTGCGGTTTGCCGAACTTGAAGTCGACGATCTGCACCTCGTCGCCGCGCTTCATCACGCGGTCGGGGCGGTGCTCCGTCAGCTTGTCGGTGTGTGGGTCGTAGCTGAGGATGGAACACTCGTTGAAGAGCGTCCAGCCGCCCCCGAACCACTCCTTCACCTTTGGGTTAGAGAAGCGCTTGTGGAGCATGTTCTTCAGTTTGTTCGGCGTGATGACGCTCTCGTCGAACAGACCTTCCATCTCCATGTCGTGCAGACAGCGGTCTATGTCGTCGGCGGTCTCGATGTTAGAGAACAGATAGTGGAGCAGCAGACCCGTCTTGATGTACGACTGCTGCTCTGCCTGCTCGTCGTCAGCCTCGTCGTTGATGAAGTCGCGACTCTTGTTGCTCTGCTTGAACTCTACGTTCGAGGCGTAGGTCTTCATCGGCAGCAGGATGTTCTCTACGTGCGGCGTGAAGATGTTCGGCTCCTCAGCCTTTTTCTTCTCCTTGGTGGTGTCAATCTCGCCGTAGGTCAGGGTGATGTGGTCGGGTGTTGAGGTGGTGATGTGTTGAGATGTTGATGTGTTGAGATGTTGATGTGTTGAGGTGGTGAGGTCGCCATCGAGCGAGCAGTCGGGCAGCTGCATGTTGCTTATCGCTTGCTCTATCACGTAGGAACGCAGCGATGCGTTGCCGCGGCGTGCGAAAACGATGAGGCTGCGCTCGGCGCGCGTGAACGCTACGTAGAGCAGGTTGAGGTTGTCTACGCAGTTCTGCAGATGCTCCACGATGTAGTCGCGCTCGTATATTGTGCCCATCATCTGCTTTGCGCTGAAGTCTACCGGCACGAGCGGCAGCTCGTTGAACGGAGCCTCCGTAGGCTCGCACCATATAGTGTTGGTCTTCTCCATGCGCCAGTCGCAGAACGGAATGATGACGTGCTTGAACTCCAAGCCCTTACTCTTGTGTATGGTGATAAGGCGTATGCCGTCGATGGAGCGTGCCTGGATGGTGTTCGATGCGAAGTTCTCGTTCCACTCCTCAACGAAGTCGTCGAGTGTGGCCGTGTTTGAGGTGAGAAAACTTGTGAGGCAGTCGAAGAATGCGTAGACGTAAGCGTCCTCGCCCACGATGCGCTCAAGACTGAATATCTTGTAAAGACGTTCGGCAAGTTCGTAGATAGGCATCTGGAGCAGTTCGTCGTTGTGGTCGCGGTAGCTGGCAGGCAACGCTTCCTCTACGCCCTCCTCGGTAGAAACCATGCGGTTGGCAGCTTCGAGGTCTACGCCCTTCACCTTCGTGAGGTAAGCCTTTGCGATGTACGCCCTTGTCAGCTTGTCGTCCTGGTGCGTCAGCGAGTGCATCGCCGCTACGAGGATGTTCAGCGCCGTAGAGTTGTCGAGACGGAAAGCCTCGTCAGACACAATCTTCAGTTCGGGACGCACACAGGCGAAGTGCTCCGCAATCTGCTGTATGGTGTTGTTGGAGCGCACGATGATGGCTATGTCAGAAGGGTCGGCGCCGAGTTCTATCAGATGGTCCACGGTCTCGACCGTCTTGTTGAGCGTGATGTCGGTGTAGTCGTCCTGCGGAAGCAGCTCGATGTGTACGTATCCGGTGTCCTCGCGCTTGTCGGGCACCTGCTGGCACACGTCGGCGTACGCACTCTTCAGCTGTTCGGCAAGCTGCATGTCGTCCTCGCCGCAGCACTCCTTAAGGTCGTTGAACTCTATCTCGGCGGCACGCTCGAAGAAAGCGTTGTTGAAGTTGATGACACGGCGCGACGAACGGTAGTTGTGCGTCAGCGTGCGTATGTCGAGCATGTCGCTCACCTGCGGAAACTCGCCCTTGATGTTGTTCAGCATACGCCAGTCGCCCGAACGCCAGCGGTAGATGCTCTGCTTCACGTCGCCCACAATCAGGTTGCCGTGTTCCTCGCTGTGGCTCATGCACTCCTCGAGCAGCACCTTGAAGTTCTGCCATTGCACGGTGCTTGTGTCCTGGAACTCGTCGATCATCACGTTCTCCAGATGCGAGCCTATCTTCTCGAAGATGAATGGCGAGTCGGTGTCCTTGATGAGCGAATGGAGTAGGGTGTGGGTGTCGCTGAGCAGGAAGCGGTTAGCCTCGACGTTCATCTCGCGCACCTTCCGCTCGATGCTGTTGAGCAGGCGCAGCTGGTTGAGATGTTTCAGCGTGAGCACCGCCGATGCGTACATCTTCCAGTTGCTTCGGCGCGTAGATTCTGCCTTTTCGAGCAACGGCACGATGGTCTCCTCGGCGAAGTGGCGCAGCGATGGTGGCGCACTCTTCTTCGTCCAGCAGTCGGCAGAGGCTTCGTCGAGCGCCTTCTGCACTCTGCTGGTGATGATGCTCTCGTCGTATTGTCCGTTCTGCAGTTTGATGAAGTAGCTGGCAGGTCCCGACTTGCCGTAGCTAAGGTCGGCGATGTCAACGCCTTCCGTTTCGAGAGCCTCGAAGAACTCCACCGCAACACTTTTCAGTTCCGCTTCGGCTTCGTCGCGTATGGTTCTGATGCGCTTGGTGTACTGCTCGAAGAAGCCCTTCTCGTGCAGCAATGTGTTAAGCTCCTTGCTCTTTGTCTTGTAGAACTCGCGGAAGATGTTCTCGCCGAACGACTTTATGTAGCCGATGACGTTCCAGTTCTTGTCGTCGTCGATGTTCTCCTTTATATAACCGAGAATCCACTTCAGCAGTTCGTCCTTTTCGCCCAGTTCGTCGATCATCTCGTCGACGGCGATGCTCTCAATCTGTCGGTCGTTAAGCTCGATGCGCAGGTTGGCCGTGAGGTCGAGCTCGCGTGCAAGATTGCGCAGCACGCTCTGGAAGAACGAGTCGATGGTCTCGATGCGGAAGTAGCTGTAGTTGTGTACAATATTAAAAAGAGCGATCTTGGCGCGATCGGACATAAACTGTTCGGTCACACCAAGTTCGCTCTTTATCTTTTCTATATAATCCTTCGACTTCGGGAGCTGCTTCCATATACCATAAAGCTGACTGAGGATACGTGTCTTCATCTCCTCAGTGGCTTTGTTCGTAAACGTAACAGCGAGTGTCGAACGGAAACTCATCGGGTTCTTGATGAGCAACTTTATGTATTCTACGGATAGCGTGAACGTCTTTCCGCTACCCGCACTTGCTTTGTATACGGTAAGTGCTTTCTCTCCTGTCGGTGTCATAATGGATCGTTAGTCAATACGTGTGATAGTCATGGCGATGTCCTCTGTAGGACGGTCGGCACGGTCGGTGTCAGCGTTCTGTATAGCGTCTACAACGTCCAGTCCTTCCTCTACCTCTCCGAACACGGTGTACTCGCCATCGAGGAACGGAGTGCCGCCAATGGTTGTGTAAGCCTCCATCTGCTCAGCGCTGAAGCCAACGGGATTCTGCTTGCATATCTCCTTCGCCTCCTTCATAAGGCGCTCCTGCATCTCCTGCAGTCCGGCACGGTCGCGGTTCTTGCGCATCTCCATAATCTCCTTCTTGTAGTAGGTCACAAGGTCGTTGAAGGTGATGGTCTCCTGGTTCTGCTTCATCTGCTTCTCCATCTGCTTGAGCTGTCCCTGGTTGTACTTCTCGCCGAGCACGATGTAGAACTGGCTGCCGCTCGACTCCTTGTTGGGGTTCACCTCGTCGCCTAAGCGTGCTGCAGCAAGAGCGCCGCGCTTGTGGAAGTGAGCCGGTGTGAACTCAGCCTCAATAGTGTAGTCGGGTCCGCCTGCACCAAGCTGCTTTCCCTTTGGCGCATTCTTGCTGTCGGGGTCGCCGCCCTGCACCATGAAGTCCTTAATGACGCGATGGAACAGCGTTCCGTTGTAGAAGCCCTCTTCAACGAGCTTCAGCATATTGTCACGATGTTTCGGGGTGTCGTCGTAGAGGCGCACGATGATGTCGCCCTTCGGTGTCTCGATCTTTATCTTTGCCATTGCTATAATATATATGAGATTAGTATTTATATGCAAAATTAATTATAAATTCTGTGAATGACGAATAAACAATTGTGTAAAGCTATTGTTTGTCAGATTTTATTTTTACCTTTGTCTTCATATTAAATGTTTTTACAACATAGTAATTATGGAAGAAAAGTTCAAATTTACAGACGAAGAAAGGACAACGCTCCTTGAGATAGCCGAGCAGTTGAAGTCGCTGATGGGTGACGAGTATACGGAAGAAGATGCTGTCAAGGTACGTGCCCAAATCGAATCAGAACTCCAAGAGAATAAGATAAATAGAGATGTTTTCGGGCTAAATCCTATACTTATGAGTTTTCGCACCGCTTTGCTCGAGCTTGAGGAAATAGGCATGAAGCGCGACTGCGTGCTGTCGATATTGCTCTACAACAGCGTGGCGAACGAGAGTCTCACAATCGAGCAGGTAGAGAAGGAATACGGTGCGAGCATAGCGCATATCATCCGTGGCCTTGTACGCATTCATGAGCTATACCGCAAGTCGCCGGTGATAGAGAGCGAGAACTTTCGCAACCTTCTGCTTTCGTTCGCCGAGGACATGCGCGTGGTACTGATTATGATATCGGAGCGCGTGGTGCTTATGCGCCATATCCGCGATACGGAAAACAACGAAGCGCAGCAAAAGGTGGCCGAAGAAGCGAGTTATCTGTATGCTCCGCTGGCACACAAGCTGGGCCTCTATAAGCTGAAGAGCGAGTTGGAAGATCTCAGCCTGAAGTATCTTGAGCACGACGCCTACTATATGATAAAGGAGAAGCTGAACGAGACGAAGCGCTCTCGCGACGCATATATAGAGAAGTTTATAAAGCCTATCGCCGAGAAGCTCGACGCCATGGGCATAAAGAGCCATATAAAAGGCAGGACGAAGAGCATACACTCGATATGGCAGAAGATGAAGAAGCAGCAATGCGGATTCGAGGGCATCTACGACCTCTTCGCTATACGCATCATCATCGACTCGCCGCTGAGCGAAGAGAAGATGCAATGCTGGCAGACCTACTCGCTCATCACCGATATGTACCAGCCCAACCCGAAGCGTCTGCGCGACTGGCTCTCGGTGCCGAAGTCGAACGGCTACGAGAGTCTGCACATAACCGTGCTCGGTCCGGAGCAGAAGTGGGTGGAGGTGCAGATACGCACCGAGCGTATGGACGAGATAGCCGAGAAAGGTCTGGCTGCGCATTGGCGCTATAAGGGCATCAAGGGCGATTCGGGCATAGACGATTGGCTCAACAACATACGAGCAGCGCTCGAAGCAGGCGACAGCTTGCAGCTTATGGACCAGTTCAAGATGGATCTGTATGAAGACGAGGTGTTCGTGTTCACGCCGAAAGGCGATCTGCTGAAATTTCCGAAAGGATCGACCGTGCTCGATTTCGCCTACCACATACACTCAGGCGTCGGCAACAAGTGTGTCGGCGGAAAGATAAACGGCAGAAACGTTTCGTTCAGAGAGGTGCTTCACTCGGGCGACACAATAGAGATTCTGACGCAGAACAACCAGACGCCGAAGCAGGAGTGGCTGAACATCGTGCAAAGCTCGCGTGCGAAGTCGAAGATACGCCTTGCGCTGAAGGAGCTGAAGGTGAAGGACGGAGTGTTTGCGAAAGAGATGCTCGAGCGCAAGTTCAAGAACCGAAAGATAGAGCTTGAGGAGAGCGTGCTTTACCATCTCATCTCGAAGATGGGCTTCAAGGAGACTTCCGACTTCTACAGACAACTCGTAGACGAGAAGATAGACATCAACGATGTTGTGGACGGATACATAGCCGAGAAAGAACACGGCGCAAACCAGAAGATGGGCGCTGCGATACGTTCGGCAGAAGAGTTTGTGCTTGACAAAGACAATAACGCAAACAGCTTCCGCACAAAGTCGTCAGACGACGAACTGGTTATCGACCGCAACCTTAAAGGCGTAGACTACTCGCTGGCACAATGCTGCCATCCTATCTACGGTGACCAGATATTCGGCTTCGTGACCGTGAACGGCGGCATCAAGATACATTGCCAGGACTGTCCGAACGCCCCCGAACTGCGCAAGCGCTTCGGCTATCGAATAGTGAAAGCAAGATGGAGCGGCAAGGGAACCTCGCAGTATAACATCACGCTGCGCGTTGTAGGAAACGACGACCTCGGCATCGTGAACAACATCACAAGCATCATCTCTAAGGAGCAAAAGATAGTGATGAAGTCGATAAACATCGACAGTCACGACGGACTGTTCAGCGGCAATCTGAACGTGCTTATCGACGACACGTCGAAGCTCGACGCATTGTTGAAGAAGCTGCGCACCGTGAAGGGAGTGAAGTCGGTGACGCGTTTGTAAAGATAAAATTGTACTTTTTATATACAAAATAAGGCCTTGGTAAATGTACGTACATTGTTGTGTATGAATGTTTTACTAAGGCTTTATTAAATTTTTATATAATGCTTATTCGGCGATTGCAGCGTCAAGTTCCTTTATGCCTTTTGTGGTGCAAATACCGCGCAGATAAAGGAAAATGGTGTTGTGCATGATTGTAGTTATGCTATATTCTTTATACATTTGGGTTTCCATAGCGTAGTCGGCAGACGCAGAACTTGTTTTAAGAATAATGTCGAAGTTGATGTCCGAACGGAAGAACCCCTCTCTTACACCACGTCTGAAGAATAGCAAGGCGTTGTTGTGGCGTTCAGCATTTAACTGTTCGAGATATGCTACAACCTGCTTGTACTTGCGTAGTTCAACTAAGAATAAAGGAGATACGTCCGCAATAGCAAGTAGTTTCTTCTTGTAAAACTCGATAATGATATCCATCACACTATGATTCTTGTTCTGGCTATACTGTACCATGTGGTCGTTGAACTCCTCCTCATGAATATGCACCGCCTCAAGCAGAAGCTCCTCTTTGTTAGAGTAAATCTCATACAACGTGCGTTTGGATATAGCAAGAGCATTTGCTATGTCATCCATTTTTACAGACTTCACGCCTTTGTGTAAAAATTCTGTCATAGCAGCCTTTAGTATTCTGTTGCGCAATTCCAACTTATAGCATGTTTGAGAACTTTCCTTGTGCATAAATCTTTGTTTATAATATGATGAATATCGCAATAATTTTTCACAAAAGTATAAAAAAACTTTCAAAGTGTTGCGAGTTTTTATGTTATTTTAAATAAAACGGGCGAAACAATCTTTTAAGCAATGCTTTTAATCCAAGCTTTTTCAGTAACTTTGCGGTGAAATTCTATATCTAATAATTATTTAATACAATGGTTAAAATCACAAAAGAAAGTGCATTGGAGTATCACGAAAGTGGACGTCCTGGCAAAATTGAGGTGAAGCCGACCAAGCCTTACCACACCCAGACCGACCTTAGTTTGGCGTATTCTCCTGGTGTAGCTTTCCCGTGTCTCGAGATTCAGCAGAATCCGGACGATGTGTATAAGTACACAGACAAAGGCAATCTTGTCGCCGTCATTTCAAACGGCACCGCCGTATTAGGTCTTGGCGACATTGGAGCAATGAGCGGTAAACCAGTTATGGAAGGCAAAGGCCTGCTCTTTAAAATATATGGCGGCATCGATGTATTCGACATCGAGGTTGCTGAAAAGGATCCGGAGAAGTTCTGCGAGGCAGTAGAGAAGATTGCACCGACCTTTGGTGGTATCAACCTTGAGGATATTAAGGCACCAGAGTGCTTCTATATTGAAGAGCGTCTGAAGAAGACCCTCGACATCCCCGTGATGCACGACGACCAGCACGGCACAGCCATCATTTCGGCAGCCGGTTTGAAGAATGCGCTTGAGGTAGCCGGCAAGAACATCGCCGACGTAAAGATTGTTGTAAACGGAGCAGGAGCAGCTGCCATCAGTTGCACTAAGTTGTACGTAGCGCTTGGCGCAAAAGTAGAGAATATCGTGATGCTCGACTCGAAGGGTGTTATCACCGCCGACCGTCCGAACCTCACTCCGCAGAAGGCCCTGTTCGCCACAAAGCGTACGGATGTACACACCCTTGAGGAAGCCGTGAAGGGCGCCGACGTGTTCGTCGGACTCTCTAAGGGCAACGTGCTCTCGCAGGATATGATTCGCTCTATGGCAGACCAGCCTATCGTGTTCGCCCTTGCCAACCCCGTGCCTGAGATCAGCTACGAGGACGCAATGGCAAGCCGCCCCGACGTGCTCATGTCTACTGGCAGAAGCGACTATCCCAACCAAATAAACAACGTAATCGGTTTCCCGTACATCTTCCGTGGAGCACTCGACGTTCACGCCAAGGCTATCAACGAGGAGATGAAGATGGCTGCCGTTCATGCTATTGCCGACCTCGCGAAGCAGCCCGTGCCAGATATCGTGAATGAGGTATATCACGTTAACGATCTCACGTTCGGTCCGAAATACTTCATCCCGAAACCTGTCGACCCCCGTCTTATCACAGAGGTGAGTGCGGCTGTTGCCAAGGCTGCAATGGAGAGTGGAGTAGCACGCAAAGCCATCACCGACTGGGACACCTACAAGAAGAATCTTATGGAGCTGCTGGGTCAGGAGACAAAGCTCACACGCAACCTCCACGACACAGCCCGTCTGCATCCGCAGCGCGTAGTGTTCGCCGAGGGCGGTCACCCGTCTATGATGAAGGCTGCCGTTCAGGCACGCCTTGAGGGCATCTGCCATCCAGTACTTCTCGGCAACCCCGACCGTCTGCAACGACTTGCCCAGCGTCTGAAGCTAAGTCTTGATGGCATTGACATCGTAGACATGCGTGCCGATCAGGAGCAGGGACGCCGTGCCACATACGCTAAGCATCTCGCGAAGAAGCGTGCACGTCAGGGCTATACCTTCGAGGAGGCATACGACAAGATGTATGAGCGCAACTACTTCGGTATGATGATGGTAGAGACGGGCGATGCCGATGCATTCATCACCGGTCTTTACACTAAGTATTCTAACACTATCAAGGTTGCGAAGGAGGTGATTGGTATTCGTAAGGAGTATAGCACATTTGCAACAATGCATATCCTTAATACAAAAAAAGGCGTATTCTTTGTGTCTGACACACTCATCAACCGCCATCCCGACGAGCATATTCTTGCCGATGTGGCACGCCTCTCGGCTAACACCGTACGCTTCTTCAACGAGGAACCTAACATAGCAATGATTAGCTACTCTAACTTCGGCACCGACGAGGTAGGTAGCCCGGTTAAGGTGCATGCGGCAGTCGATGATTTGCAGCAACGCTACCCTGACTTGTGTATCGATGGCGAGATGCAGGTGAACTTTGCGCTAAATAAGCAGTTGCGCGATGACAAGTATCCATTCACACGCCTTAAGGGCAAGGACGTCAACACGCTCGTGTTCCCGAATATGAGCAGTGCACAGAGCAGCTACAAAATGTTGCAGGCACTTGACCCGGATGCCGAAATCATAGGCCCGATTCAGATGGGCTTGAATAAGCCAATCCACTTTACTGACTTTGAGAGTTCGGTACGTGACATAGTGAACATTACGGCTGTGGCTGTGATTGATGCTTATGTTACAAAGAAAATAAGTGGACATAATTAATTACAATTGAGAACAGACCGTTCGGAGTTTCATGTTATGAAATGCACGATTGTGGCAACTCCGAATGGTCTGTTCTCATTTTTTTTCATTTGACAGGCTTTTGTAAAAATCCTATATATTGTCTTTTAGTTCTTTAGATATTGTGATTAAGTGGCACTTCTATAGTGTTTAAGTGCCACATCTGCTATATTTAAGTGCCACTTGCAGATAATAAAACATCAACTTTACTTAGGTAGAAGTTCGAAGTATTGACTAAAAAGCCACATTTCTATTTTGTATTCTCTTCTATTTCCACTAACTTTGTAGTATAAAACAAACAAGATGAATACATTTACACGAATAATATCCGATGCGCTTGGTTTGCCACAGCGCGGAGTGGAGAACACACTACAGTTGCTCGACGAGAATTGCACCATACCATTCATCAGTCGCTACCGCAAGGAGATGACCGGCAACATGGACGAGGTGCAGGTGTCAGACATTGCGCTGATGCGCGAGAAACTCACAGACATTGCGAAGCGCAAGGAGACAATACTTTCTACCATCGAGGCTCAGAGCAAACTTACCGACGAGTTGCGCAAGCGTATTGAAGATTGTTGGACGCTGTCCGAACTTGAAGATATATATCTGCCATACAAACCGAAGCGCCGTACAAAGGCAGACATTGCTCGTCAGAACGGACTCGAACCGCTTGCCAACGCCATTCTGCTGCAACTCGATAAGAACATCAACCGTACAGCTGAGCGTTTTGTGAAAGGTGAAGTGAAATCGATGGAAGAGGCTCTTGAGGGTGCGAAGTTCATTATAGCCGAAGCTGTCAACGAGAACGAGAATGTGCGCAAATCGGTAAGAAGTGTGTACAGACGCGAAGCCGTCATCACCTCGAAGGTGGTGAAGGCTAAAGCGGATACGGAGGAGGCGCAGAAATACCGCGACTATTTTGAGTTCTCAGAGTCGCTCCGCCGTTGTTCGTCGCATCGATTGTTGGCAATGCGTCGTGGTGAGCGTGAGGGATTTTTGAAGGTGAGCATCTCTGCTAATGACGAGGTATGCAAAGATAAGATAAAGGCGCAATACGTCCGTGGCTACGGCGAGTGCAGTAAACTCGTTGCCGAGGCTGCCGACGATGCTTTCAAGCGACTACTCAAGCCTTCCATCGAGACAGAGTTCTCCGTGTCGAGCAAACAGACTGCCGATCAAGAGGCTATCAGCGTATTCGCTGAAAACTTGCGCCAACTTCTTCTTGCTGCTCCGCTCGGACAGAAGCGTGTCATGGGTGTAGACCCTGGTTTCCGCACCGGTTGCAAGGTGGTTTGTCTCGACGCACAGGGCACACTGCTCCATTTCGAGGCTATCTATCCGCATCCGCCCAAGAGCGACACCCGTGGCGCAGCACGCCAGGTGTTGGGCATGGTGGAGAAATATGGTATAGAGGCGATTGCTGTGGGTAACGGTACGGCAAGCAGAGAGACGTCGGCTTTCCTAAAGGAGATAGGTCTTGACCCAAAGATACATGTCTTCGTGGTGAGCGAGGATGGTGCTTCGGTTTATTCGGCTTCGGAGGCTGCACGCGAGGAGTTCCCCGACGAGGATGTCACGGTGCGTGGTGCCGTCTCCATCGGTCGCCGACTCATGGACCCGCTCGCAGAACTCGTGAAGATCGACCCTAAGAGCATCGGTGTCGGACAGTATCAGCACGACGTAGACCAGTCGGAGCTGAAGAAATCTCTTGATATGGTTGTAGAGTCGTGTGTGAATACCGTCGGTGTCAATCTCAACACCGCCAGTCGCCATCTGCTAACATACGTCAGCGGTCTGAACGCCACGACAGCTAAGAACATTGTAGAGTACAGAGAGAAGAACGGAGCGTTCAAGTCACGTGCGGAGCTGAAGAAGGTGCCGCGACTCGGACCGGCTACGTTCGTGCAGTGTGCCGGCTTCCTGCGCATTCCGAGTGCGAAGAATCCGCTTGACAACAGTGCCGTACATCCCGAAAGCTACGACATCGTCAAGCGCATGGCAGAGGATAAAGGCTGTACCGTAGCCCAACTGATTGAGGACAAGAACCTGCAGAAGACCATAAAGCTCGATGCCTATGTCACACCGACCGTCGGTATGCCTACGCTTACCGACATCATGACTGAACTGCAGCGACCGGGACGCGATCCGCGTGCTGCGGTTGAGGTGTTCGAGTTCGACCCACGTGTGCACGAGATAGGCGATTTGCAGGTGGGTATGCTTCTGCCTGGCATCGTGACGAACATCACGAACTTCGGGGCTTTCGTAGATGTAGGTGTGCATCAGGACGGACTGGTACATATCTCGCAGCTTGCTGACCGATATGTGAAGGACCCGAACGATGTTGTGAAGCTGCATCAGCATGTGGTAGTGCGTGTGACGGAAGTGGATTGCAAGCGCCAGCGTATATCGCTGTCGATGAAGGAGTAGGAAGGTTGGAGGCTTTAGCCTCCTTCCTTACATGTATATTCAAACAATGGTATATTCTAAAAAAAGTATAAGATGAAATCGATATTGTTAATTGCTGCGTGCATCGTTGCTATGGGATTTGCTGTTGCAAGCTGTCGTTTCGCTCCTTCGCCGAAGTTGGGTGATACGGTTGCGTCTTCGGTGTTTGAACCTGCCGACACGGGTTTGATAAACAAGAAGACGCGAGCAAAGGTGGCAGATACGACAATCGTTGCAGATAGCGTTGGATTGTACTACATCGGTAGCGGTTCGACCAAACAATTCCTGCAACTCGTGTCCTACCCATCGCGCCGAGACACCACCGTGTATGGCAAAACTCTACATATAAAAGTGAAAGGATCCGCCGAGATAAACAACGTAGTAAGAGTGAAATATTACTTGCTCAACGGAAAGGATTCGCTTGTGAAAGAAGTGGAGCAGGTGAAATTCTCCTAAACGCCCAACTCTTATGGCTTATGTTCGTCATGCTTCTCTTACAAAATGAGGAACGGTCGTGTCACCTAACTGTGGAGCGAATTCAAAACACTCATAACTGAATCCGCTAAGTTCCTCTGGAGTGACGAGACGATTGTTCAGAATAAAGCGTACCATCGCTCCACGACATGATTTTGCCCATACCGCCTGCGTCTTCAAACTGCCGTTTTTTTGTCGTATGTAGAAGTGAGGCTGAACAACCGTCACTTCCTTGCATACCCTTTTCCAATCGAAAAGATGCTCGTATTCCTCGGTAGAGAGATGCAGGAGAATGCCATCATCAGCTTGCACGCTCGCGATAAGCACATCTGTCAGTTTGTCTCTCCAAAAATGGTTGATGGGTTTATCGTTTGTGGTTTCGAGAGAGACGTAATGTTCCATACGATAGGGTACGACGGCATCCATGGGACGGAGTAATCCGTAGAGAAAGCATGTAATCCAGAGATGTTTCTGAGCGTATTCTAAAGCCTCTTCGCTTAAGGTGGCAGCACGCAGATGCTTATATGCCTGACCATTGTAGGCAAGCAGGGCTGGCATCTTTTCGGCAACCACGAAGTTCTGGTAACGTATCCAGTTTTCCGTGGCAATCTTCTTACTGCAATTAAGTTGACGAGCCAAATCCTCCATATCCATTTTTGCCATTTCTGCAGCCAGCATGTCGGCTGTGGTCTGGAAGAGTGGTGTTGAGAGTGGCTTTCTGTCTGTCTTGCCAAACATAATTTTGGCATTTGCTAATAGTATCTGCATGTTATTATTTAAATCATTCGTTTCTAAAATTAAATTATTAATGTCCTGTTATCAGAAATGTCTCTTGCAAAGGTACGATTTTTTTTGTAATTGTATCAATTCTGTTTATAGACATGATTCTACGGTCTTTGCTTCAGGTACAAAATATGTTAATGCGTTAAACTTTTGGGGTGATCCTTACTAGCATATAAATTGGCATATATACAGGAAAAAGGGCAAAAGTAGAAAATAAGAATCTACTTTTGCCCTTTATATATTACTCGTATCTCAATATCTAATAGAAATCTTACGATCTACGGTTTATTATACGAGATACTGTGAGCTGATACTCTCGTTGCTGATAACGCGGCGGATGGTCTCTGCGAACATGTCTGCAACAGAAAGCTGCTTAACCTTAGCACAACGGTTTGAGTAAGGGATTGAGTCGGTGAAAACAATCTCCTCCAATGCAGAGTTCTGAACACGCTCAGAAGCAGGACCAGACATTACACAGTGAGAAGCACAAGCACGAACGCTCAGCGCACCAGCCTCCTTCATTACGTCGGCTGCCTTTGTGATAGTACCTGCTGTGTCTACCATGTCGTCTACGATAATCACGTGCTTGCCCTTAACGTCACCGATAATCTGGATGGTGTCAACAACGTTTGCACGAGCGCGGGTCTTGTTGCAGAGCACGAGCGGACAACCGAGGTACTTAGCGTAAGTGTTAGCACGCTTAGAACCGCCAACGTCAGGCGAAGCGATAACAAATTCGTCAGCATTCAGGTTCAGGCTCTGCAGATAAGGCAGAATAACACCAGAAGCGTAAAGGTGATCTACCGGTACATCAAAGAAGCCCTGGATCTGGTCAGCATGCAAGTCCATTGTGATAAGACGATCGATACCTGCAGCGCTCAGAAGGTCGGCAACAAGTTTCGCACCGATGCTAACACGTGGCTTGTCCTTACGGTCCTGACGAGCCCAGCCGAAATAAGGAATAACGGCGATGATGTGGCGTGCAGAAGCGCGCTTCGCTGCGTCAATCATAAGGAGCAATTCCATAAGATTGTCTGAATTCGGGAATGTGCTCTGAACGAGGAATACGTCGCGACCGCGGATAGACTCCTCGTACGATACTGCGAACTCGCCGTCAGAGAATCTGGTTACTACCAAATTGCCTAAAGGACAACCCAAACTTGCGCAGATCTTCTCTGCAAGGTATCTCGTGCTTGTACCTGAGAATACCAAAAAAGAGTTTTGTTCACTCATCTTTAATTGTTGTTATTTGTTAGGTTTTAATATATAAGCTTTCTTAATTTCTCAAAGTAATTTATGAGTTCTTTGTAATCCATTTGATTGTGGATGTTGAACTTGTTCCAGAGGTCGCCACGGATAACCACTCCGCCGAAACCAAGGTCGCGTGCTATTTGTATGTTATCAACATTCATTCCACCCAATGCGTAAACTCGCTTGTCAATCAATCCTTTGTCGGCAGCATCCTCCAATTCGTTCATCGTGAACGTAGAAGGTTCTAATGGCTCTGACTGGCTATTAAAAACGTTACCAAGAAAAATGTATGCTGATTGTTTTTTGAGTTCTTTAAGCTGTGTGAGGTCGCGACATGTGCGTCCGACTTTGCCTTTATAGCCTTCAGGCACTGGCTCCGCAGCATTATCAAGATGTATTCCTGCAAGACGATATTCATCCTTGAGGTAGTAATGTCCGTGTACGAATATCTTCTCGTAGGCTTTATCAGGCAGCAACGACAATAGTCGCTCTGAATAAATAGGCGAAGTCTCTGGCTTATAAAGGTGCAAATTGTCTAACCCAACATCGAAGAGGGCTGCAAGTATTTTGTCTTCTTCCACAAAGAAAGTGGATTTAGTCATTATTGCTAACTTCATAGTCCGTATTCTTAATTTAGTGCAAATGTATGAATTTTCTATCAAACAGGCAATTTTATAGCCAACTATTTGTAACCGAAATGTAATTTGACCGTGTTATTCCACGAGTTTTCCGCCTTTCTGCAAGGCGTGCCATACGGAATAGCGTGCTTCGGGGTTCGTTTTCTCTATTTCTTCAAATATGCGTCTCATCTGTGTACGGTTAGTGCTACGCTCGTGCGGACATGCCTTTTTCTGCTTTACGTATTGGCGGAGTTGAGCATACTGTGCTATATCTCTTTCGTGTTCCAAACACAATGGACGTATGATAGTCACAGGCATCTTGTCCATTTGCTTCACGGCTGGCATCGTAGAGAACGAGCCTTGGAAGAAGGTGTTGAGCATCGCAGTGTGAATAATATCGTCTTGATGATGTCCGAGTGCAATCTTGTTGAAGCCGTTTTCTTGTGCGAAGCGGAACAAAGCCTTACGTCTGTGCCACGAACAAAAGAAACAAACATGTTTGTCAGAAGGAGTGGTATCGTCGAATGCTGTCTGCACGATGTGCAGCTTCACGCCGTGCTCTTTGGCAAAAGACTCCAAATAAGATGTGTCTGATTCGTAGCTCACGTTCGCCATGCGCACATGTACGGCTTCTACTTCTATCCGTGGCTTGTAAATGCGCTGTCGCTGTGCAAGCATCTCAAGCAGACAGAGCGAATCTTTACCGCCTGAGAGACCGATAAGTATGCGGTCACCGTCAGAGAGCATAGAGAAGTCTGTTAGAGCTTTCTGAAAACGCTTGTATAGCGTATGGTATAGAATTTGTTCGGGAGTCTTCGGCATGGCTTATTATTTGAAAACAAGATAAACTGCCGCTACGAGGAACACGAAGGCAAGCAGATGGTTCCATCTGAGCGATTCGCCCTGGAACATTACGTTGGCTATCACGGCAAAGACAATGAGGCTGACGCATTCCTGTACAACCTTCAGCTGCACAAGTGAGAACGGTCCGCCGTTGCCTTGAAAGCCGATACGATTGGCTGGTACCTGGCAGCAATATTCAAAGAATGCTATCATCCACGAGAATACGATGACGCCTATAAGCGGCCAATGGCTCGACGTGCCAGTCTGCTGTAGCTTGAGATGTCCGTACCAAGCTAAAGTCATGAAGATGTTACTTAATATTAGAAGTATTATTGTGTAGAATCCTGACATTGTGTTTTCTTTCAATTGTTATTATTGTAAGTTGTCATTCTTGTCAGAAATAAAGGAGCCGGTTGCTTGTTTCCGACTCCTTTATTTCGTTCGTTATTTTTCGTTATCTGTTTGTTATCCGTTCATTGTCTTATCCTCTGAGCTTCTCGTCCATAGACGCAGCAGCTCTTCTGCCGTCGCCCATAGCAAGGATAACGGTAGCTCCGCCACGAACGATGTCGCCACCTGCGAAAATTTCCGGACGCGAACTCTGCATCTGGTCGTTAACGGCGATAGTGTTTTTTCTGCCAAGCTCAAGACCTTCGATCGACTTTGGAACAAGTGGGTTTGGAGATACGCCAACTGCAACGATTACCTGGTCGACATCGAGAGTAACGGTCTTGTCCTCAACCGGCACCGGTGAGCGGCGTCCGCTTGCGTCAGGCTCTCCAAGTTCCATAACCTGAAGCACGGCAGCCTTCACTGCGCCCTTTTCGTCGGCGATATATTCTATCGGGTTGTGCAATGTGAGGAAATTGATACCTTCCTCCTTTGCATGCTTCACCTCCTCAAGACGTGCCGGCATCTCTGCCTCAGAACGACGATATACAAGAGTAACGTCGCCACCCAAGCGCTTAGCAGTACGGCAAGAGTCCATAGCGGTGTTGCCTCCGCCTACAACGAGCACATGCTTACCTATATTAAGAGGTGTGTCGGCGAGTGGATTGGCAGCATCCATGAGGTTTACGCGAGTGAGATACTCGTTAGATGACATGATGTTGAGCGAATTCTCGCCCTTGATGTTCATGAAGTTAGGCAGACCTGCGCCCGAGCCCACGAAGATACCCTTGAAACCTTCAGATTCGAGCTGGTCGACAGTTATCGTCTTTCCAACGATGCAGTCGGTCTGGAACTCAACGCCCATCTTCTTGAGGTTCTCTATCTCTACATCAACGATGTGATTAGGCAGACGGAACTCGGGGATGCCATATTTCAATACGCCGCCAATCTCGTGCAATGCCTCAAACACATGCACTTCATAACCCTTCTTAGCCATGTCGCCAGCAAAGCTGAGTCCTGAAGGACCGCTACCAACTACAGCCACCTTTATACCGTTCTTCGGAGCAAGGTCGGGCAGAGCGATGTTGCCGCTCTCGCGCTCGAAGTCGGCAGCGAAGCGCTCCAGGTAGCCGATAGCTACAGCCGGTTCGTTCATCTTAAGATGGATACACTTGCTCTCGCATTGCTTCTCCTGCGGACATACACGACCGCAGACAGCAGGCAGAGCAGATGTGCTCTTAAGAACCTTGGCAGCAGCGAGGAACTGTCCGCGTTCGATGTTCTTGATGAATGAAGGAATATTGATGTTAACTGGGCAGCCTTCTACACAAGCTGGCTTTCCGCAGTCGAGACAACGATGAGCCTCGCGTACAGCCATCTGCTTTGTCAAGCCTTTGTTTACTTCCTCGGTACGTGTGGTCGCTCGATACACGGGGTCAAGCTCAGGCATTGCTACACGCTCTATAGCCTTGCGTTCTGCAGGCTTCATTGCAGCTCGAAGCTCCTTACGCCATTCAGAATCGCGATTGGTGAGTTCTTCGATGGTTTCGGTTGTAGGCTCTACATCCATGCAAGTCTCGCAAGTGTGAAGTTCCTCTTGCTTTGCAAAGCCACGCAAATGCTCTTCGTAATGCTCCATCTCTTCGCGTTCTGCATCGCGGAAAGTGCCCATACGTTTGAACATCTCGTCCCAATCGACAAGCGAACCATCGAACTCCGGTCCGTCGATACATACGAACTTGGTCTTGCCGCCAATAGAGAGTCGGCAAGCACCACACATGCCCGTGCCGTCAACCATGATAGTATTGAGCGATACCTCAACCGGTACGTTATACTTCTGTGCCATGAGGCAGCAAAACTTCATCATGATAGGAGGACCAATTGCGAACACCTTGTCCACATGCTCCTCTTGAGTGATGAACTTCTCGATACCTACGGTCACAACACCCTTTTCGCCATACGAACCATCGTCGGTCATTATGATGAGTTCGTCAGAACTCTGGCGAACTTCGTTTTCGAGAATAACAAGTTCTTTAGAACGACCTGCGATAACCGAAAGCACACGGTTGCCAGCAGCCTTCAACGCACGGATGATAGGAAGCATTGGAGCTACGCCAACGCCACCACCAGCACATACTACAGTTCCGAAGTTTTCTATATGGGTAGGATTGCCGAGCGGTCCTACAACGTCGGTGATGTAGTCGCCCTCGTTAAGATCGCACAGCTTGGTTGATGACAATCCAACTTTCTGCACCACAATAGTGATAGTGCCACGCTCAATGCTTGCATCAGCAATAGTAAGCGGCACACGCTCGCCATTCTCGCCAACTCTGACGATAATGAAGTTACCAGCCTTACGGCTCTTGGCAATCAATGGCGCTTCGATTTCAAAAAGGAATACCTTTTCAGAAAGTTGCTTTTTAAGGACAATTTTGTTCATAGGTAGTAACGGATTAGATTTGTTGATGTTTGCTTTGTAGATGAATTAAAACAAAAATTTGAGAGCTACGACTGCCTGTTGTTATACGTGTAAATATCATACGCTTTCGCAACGTGCAAATCTTAACTCTCAAATCTCCGTTGTAATTAATTAAAAGTTCTTATCGTCGAGCATCTCGAAACCGCAGTATGGTACGAGTACTTTCGGTACACGGATGCCTTCAGGTGTCTGGTTGTTCTCGATGATTGCAGCCACTATACGCGGCAAAGCAAGTGCAGAACCATTGAGAGTGTGGCAAAGCTCGGTCTTCTTTGTCTCCGAATTGCGATAGCGACAATGCAGACGATTTGCCTGATAGCTCTCGAAGTTAGATACGGAAGAAACCTCAAGCCAACGCTTCTGTGCGGCGCTCCATACCTCGAAGTCGTAGCAGATAGCAGATGTGAAGCTCATGTCACCACCGCAAAGACGCAGGATGTGGTAGGGGAGTTCGAGCTTCTTAAGCAGGCCCTCTACATGGTCGAGCATCTCGTTGAGCGACTGGTATGAATGCTCAGGCTTGTCGATGCGTACAATCTCTACCTTGTCGAATTGATGCAGACGGTTCAGACCGCGAACGTCCTTGCCGTAAGATCCAGCCTCACGACGGAAGCAAGCTGAGTAAGCGCAACGCTTGATAGGCAGATCTTTCTCGTCGAGTATCTCGTCGCGGAAGATGTTTGTTACTGGCACCTCGGCTGTAGGGATAAGGTAGAGGTTGTCGAGCTGGCACTGGTACATCTGAGCCTCCTTATCAGGAAGCTGACCGGTACCGTAACCAGAAGCCTCGTTCACAACGTAAGGAGGCTGTACCTCAAGGTAGCCACTCTTGCGAGCTTCATCAAGGAAGAACGCCTCAAGAGCACGCTGCAAGCGAGCCATCTTGCCTACATAGATAGGGAAGCCGGCACCTGTAATCTTAACGCCCAAATCAAAGTCGATAAGATTGAACTTTTTGCAAAGATCCCAGTGGCACATAGCGTCCTCCGGGAGATTCGGCATTTCACCACCTTCCTTAACGACAACATTGTCGCTTGCGTCCTTGCCTTCCGGAACATCATCGTTCGGAATGTTAGGAATAGTGCAAAGCTTAGCCACGAGGTCTTTCTCTGCCTGTGCCTTTGTTTCTTCAAGCTGTTTGTTCACTTCTTTAAGAGAAGCTACTTTTTTCTTTATTTCTTCAGCCTCTTCTTTGCTGCCCTGTTTCATAAGAGTACCGATTTGGGCTGCCATCTTCTTTGCTTCTGCAAGGTTCGAGTCAAGTTCCTGCTGTGTCTCGCGACGACGCTTGTCGATTGCGAGCACTTCGTTAATGGCTTCCTCAGCACCCTTGAAGTGCTTCTTGTTCAAACCGCGGATAACACGTTCTGTTTCCTCACTGATGAGTTTAAGTGTAAGCATATCTGAAATATTAATTATAAAATTCTTCGTTATCTTATTCGAGATACAAAATTACATAAAAAATATTTCTTACGGCATAAAAACTAATAAAAAACGAAGAATTTATTAGTGTACGGAAGGGTAGTAATGTATAAAAAGCATTAATCCCAATCCTCAAGTGTATGAGGATTGGGATTAATATGTTTGTTTGGAATAGTTTTTTTATTAAATTTAAGCCTCTGCTTCAGGTATTACAGACACAGTGCTCTTGTCCTTGCGACCCTTGCGGAAGTTAACGACGCCGTCAACCAATGCATAGAGTGTGTCATCCTTACCAATACCTACGTTCAGGCCCGGGTTGTGCTTTGTACCGCGCTGGCGAACGATGATGTTGCCTGCGATGCACTTCTGGCCACCCCAGATTTTAACGCCTAATCTTTGAGAAGCTGATTCACGTCCGTTCTTAGAACTACCTACACCTTTCTTATGTGCCATTTCTTGTTCCTCCTAAATTTAAGCGATTACTTCTTTGATTGCAACTTCTGTGAACTGTGCGCGGTGACCATTCTTCTTGCGATAGTCCTTGCGGCGCTTCATCTTGAATACGATGACCTTGTCACCCTTTACAAGAGGATTTACAACTTCACATACAACTTTAGCACCTTCTACGGCAGGTGCACCTACCTGTACTGAACCTTCTTTGTCAACAAGCAGTACCTTGTTGAATTCAACAGTCTGGCCTTCCTGAGCGTCCTTGATGTGGTGAACGAAGAGCTTCTTGCCCTGCTCAGCCTTGAACTGCTGACCGTTAATCTCTACGATTGCGTACATTTATTTATTTATATAAACGGGTTTTTCCGCAAGGCGTGCAAGCATCGTGCCGCAACTTCTTTGAGCCTTTACGGACTAAATCGGCTGCAAAGGTACAAATTATTTATATTATTAAGTGTGTTAGGTGATGGAAAATTTAAAAAGTTTAACAGATCGAATGCCTAATTAACGGAGTTTTCTATAAATTGGGTCATTAAATGCAAAACGAGCAGACAGATAAAGGTTTGTATAGCATCATAGTAACGCTACGAAAACGTTTATTCGTCTGCTCGTCTTCTTATTTATTTGTCAACGAGTCTACTCGTCAACTTGAATATATTAATCAATTAGTCAAGCCACTTAACGTAGCAGAAGTCCTCACGATGAACAAGGTTCTCGTTCTTCGGGTACATACGTACGCAGCTCTTGAATGCACCAGCTACGTCAGGCTCAAATGTAGCCTCGAATGTGTAGTTGTTGCCATCACGGCCTACCATCTTGAATTCGCGCTTGCTGAAGATGTGGTCCTCTCCGTTCTTGTCTGTCTTGATAGAAACAAGCTCAAGACCAACAGCATCGTTCAAACCCTGCTCGTCGATAACGTAGCGAAGAGTGTACTTCTTGCCAGTCTCGGCAGCATAGAGCATAGAATCATCCTTGCTTACTACGCGAATAGAGTCCCAACGCTCTGCAACTGTCTCCTTCCAAGTAGCGAGCTCTTTGGCAAGGCGATTATTGTCGGCAGCGAGCTTTTTGAAGTTTGCAGCCTCCTTGTTGTAGAACTTTTCATAGTAGTCGTCAAGCTGACGCTTCATTGTATAGTGAGGAGCGATAGTTGCGATAGAGTTCTTGATTGTCTTTATCCAACCCTCGCTGAAGCCCTGCTCGTTGCGGTTGTAGTAGAGCGGCAGAATCTCATTCTCAAGCAGTGAGTAGATGGTAGCTGCGTCGAGCTGATCCTGATAACCCTGATTCTGGTATGTACGCTCCTGCTTGAGAGCCCAACCTGCACCCTCGCGATAGCCTTCAACCCACCAGCCGTCGAGAACTGAGAGGTTTACAACACCGTTCATCTCAGCCTTCTCGCCAGATGTACCAGAAGCCTCGAGCGGACGTGTCGGAGTGTTCATCCAGATATCAACGCCTGATACGAGGCGACGAGCGAGTTGCATGTCGTAGTCTTCGAGGAAGATGATCTTACCGAGGAACTCAGGACGCTGGCTGATCTCGAAGATCTTCTTAATCAAGCCCTGGCCAGCACCGTCAGCCGGGTGTGCCTTACCTGAGAAGATGAACTTAACCGGACGCTCCGGGTTGTTCACGATCTTAGAAAGACGCTCCAAATCGGTGAAGAGGAGGTGAGCACGCTTGTATGTAGCAAAGCGACGGCAGAAGCCGATGTAAAGAGCGTTCGGTGTGATGCTGTCAAGAAGGGCAACAACACGTGAAGGATCGCCCTGGTTCTTCAACCATGTAGCAGCGAACTTCTCGCGGATATAGTTGACGAGCTTCTTCTTGAGTGCCATACGTGTCTCCCAGATTTCTGCGTCAGGCACATTGTAGATAGCGTGCCACAGGCTCTCGTTGCTCTGGTCGTAAATGTAGTTCTTGTCGAAATACTTAGCGTATACTTTGCGCCACTCTGTAGCTGTCCATGTCGGGAAGTGAACACCATTTGTTACGTAGCCTACGTGGCTCTCCTCCGGATAGTAACCCTTCCAGATTGGAGCGAACATGCGTTGGCTTACCCAACCGTGAAGTTTACTTACGCCGTTAACCTCTTGGCAGGTGTTACAAGCGAATACAGACATACAGAAGCGCTCTGAGTGGTCCTCAGGATTGTTGCGACCCATGCCGATGAACTCGTCCCATGTGATGCCGAGCATCTGAGGATAACCGCCCATATACTTGCCGAAGAGTGATTCGTCGAAGTAGTCGTGACCGGCCGGTACTGGAGTATGAACAGTATAGAGTGAAGAAGCACGAACGAGTTCAAGAGCCTCGTTGAACGACAGACCTTCCTTGATGTAGTCAATAAGACGCTGGAGGTTGCAGAGTGCTGCGTGACCCTCGTTGCAATGATAGATATCTTTCTTAATACCGAGCTTCTTGAGTGTGAGGATACCACCGATGCCGAGGAGAATCTCCTGCTTCAGGCGGTTTTCGTTATCACCACCATATAGAGCGTGTGTGATAGGGCGGTCGAACTCTGAGTTCAAATCGTTATCTGTATCGAGTAAGTAGAGCTTGATGCGACCTACGTTCATTACCCATACATATGCATGTACCTGATAGTTCATGTAGGGAACATCAACAACCATAGGCTGACCATTCTCGTCGAGCACACGCTCTACTGGGAGTGAGTTGAAGTTCTGTGCATCGTACTTTGCAATCTGCTGACCATCCATTGAGAGGGTCTGCTTGAAGTAGCCATAACGATAAAGGAAGCCGACACCACACATATTTACGTTAGAGTCAGAAGCCTCCTTCATATAGTCACCTGCGAGCATACCAAGACCACCAGAGTAAATCTTTACAACCTGATTGATACCATACTCCATACAGAAATAAGCCACAGAAGGACGTGTTGCGTCTGGCTTCACATCCATATATTCGCGGAACTTCTTGTATACCTGTTTTACCGATTCCATGATTGCCTTATCCTTCACGATAGCCTCCTTGCGCTCATAGCTAAGGCGGTCGAGAAGCATTACAGGGTTGTGTCCAACCTCTTCATAGAGATCGCTGTCAAGGCTTTTCCACATGTTGCGAGCCTCGTAGTTCCACGCCCACCACATGTTGTGTGCGAGTTCATCAAGACACTTCAACTCTGAAGGAAGTGTAGACTTGATGGTTACCTCCTTCCACTGAGGAGTATTAGCATAGTCTGCTTTGATTTTCATAAGTTATTAATTATTATTTATTTAGTTGTATTTTTCTTACCTTTTAATTACTCGCCAGCTTTCGAGCATCTTGCCTCCGCCTTGCGCAGCGCGATGTCGTATGCTTCATAGTAATAGGTGATAAACTTGCTCCACAATGCGTGTTCTGCCAGAGCGCGTGCCTTGTTGCGTATGCGTCCCTGCTTCTGCTTCGTAGCATTGGCGTACTTCTCAACAGCCGCCTTTATGCTGTCAGCCACCTCATTGTAGTTGTAGTCTGTGCGGTGGATTACCTCCACGCCATCCTCGATGGTGCCTTCCTTGCCAATAACGGTGTTTGCCCAAAGGCCGAAGCCTGCAAGATCAGTTGTGATACACGGCACCTTGAACGCCGTAGCCTCCAGCGGAGTGTAGCCCCACGGCTCGTAGTAAGACGGGTAGATGCAGAGGTCGTTGCCCAGGATGGTATCATAATAAGAAAGGTTTACAATGCCGTCCTCGCCTGTGAGATAGCACGGAATTAACACCAGCTTTACGCGTTCGCCCTTGGCGTTGTGCATGCCGAGCCAGTTCATCATGCCCAATGCACGGTCGTTCTGTTGCTCGTTCAACCAATGAGTGATGACTGGGGTAGGGAGCGGAGTGTCGAATTTCTCACCTTTCTCCATAGCAGCCAAACGCTCTGCCAAGTCTTCGCGTGCACAATTCACCCATGCCGGCACTTCGATGAAGGCAACTATGTCCTTCTTAAGGTTCTCTGCATTGGTGCGCAGACGATTCATAGCATCGATGAAGACATCAATACCCTTGTTGCGCCATTCGTAGCGTCCGCTTGTAGAGATGATGATTGCGTCGTCTTCAATCTCGTCGCCAGAGAGAGCACGTGCTATGTCGAGCAGACGCTTGCGGGCTGTGGCACGCTTCTTGTCGAAAGTCTTGCCCTGTGGCACAAAGTCATCTTCGAAGCCGTTTGGCAGCACTACGTCTACTGGTTTGTCCATAAGTTCCTTGCACTCTGTGGCTGTGATATCACTCACAGTTGTGAAGCAATCTACATGCAATGCAGTCTGTTTCTCTATCGAGTGTTTGCTCTCCATATTGAGCTCGGCTGCCATTTGATCACCATTATAAGCTTCCAAGTATTCATAGAGAGGCTTGTTGTTGCCTGCAATGCTGCGTCCGATACTTGTTGCATGTGTTGTAAAAATCGTTGCTATCTGTGGCAGATGGTCGTTGATATAGAGTGCACCGAGACCTGTCATCCATTCATTGGCATGGTAAATTACCTTTGCAGACTTTTTATTGCCTCTTATCTCGCTATTATAGAAACTCTCTACAACAAGTGCTGCTGCGTATGAGAACATAGAAGCTTCGTCGTAATCGCCGTATGCATGAAGACTATCAACATGGTATTTCTCCCAAAGTTGACCATAAATCATATCCTTTTCTGCGAAATAAGGGTTGAAGTCAACAAGAATAGCTACAGGAGCGCCTGGTACGTTCCATCTACCAACCTTTACTTTTAAACCTTCTGCTTCAGTTTTCTTTCTCCATGTAGCGAAGAGTTTGTTGTCTTCTGTGAAGTATGGGTTGTTTTTTTCTCCCCAACAGTCAGGACCTATGAAAATAAGTTTGTCACCAAGCTGCTCTACAAGCGTCTTGGCTCTCGTAGAAAGTACTGTGTATATACCTCCTACTTTATTGCAAACTTCCCAACTTGATTCAAAAATATAGTCTGGAAATAAAATGTCTCTTTTCATAAAAAGTTTAATGTCGCGTGCAAAAATAACATTTAAAAGGTAAATAAACGATTATTGACACATTTTTTTTCGTAAAATAGCCTTATTCTTGATATAAATTCCCTATTTTTGCATGGACATTACAGCATAACAAGTTGTCATACAAAGAACATAATGATATAACCAATACTTAAATAATATGAAAAAGGTACCCTTTCTTCTCTTCTTCTTTCTTGTATCTCTAAAAATAATGTCACAAACAGACAAAGTGTTCAATGCTCGTATCTGTAATGACGAATATCAAGTCTACATGAATATAAATCTCTATCAAAATAACATTGTTGTACCTGGTCAAGAACTTTTTGGTGAGACACCAGGCTACTTTGGTGCTATGCGCGATCCACGCAAATGGTTAATTACTTCTGCAAAGATAGAAGATAAACATACTGCTACGCTTGAGATAACAAACGACTATGGTTCTGAAGATTTGACTGCCACACTTATATTTAACCCCAAAGACGGTTCTTATGTACTAAAGCAAAAGAGTGGTAGTCGCATGAAAATTGTCGTCAATCGTAAATGGTTAAAGTTGCCAGTAGAACTAAAATTTGTTGTTGAATAGAAACGTCCGGTTTGTAATTGGGAGAATATTACAAACCGGACGTAGTTGTATATAAATCTAAATATCTATTGCACCTGCTTCTTTTGCACAGGTTCACATGTAAGTCCAATGCCCAATTTCTTGAAAATCTTTCTGTCCACTTCGCTAAGCATAACCGTGCAATGAACCTGACAGCCACGCAGCTTAGGCAATTGTTCCAATGCCTTGCGACAGTTCTCGTCGTTCTCAGAGAGTACAGAGAGCGCCACGAGCACCTCATCGGTATGCAGACGCGGGTTGTGACCGCCAAGATAATTGGTCTTGGTGTACTGTATCGGTTCGATCATCGACTGCGGAATGAGCTTTGTTGTGTGGTCGATTCCGGCAAGATGCTTCGTCACGTTAAGCAGAAGAGCGGCGCTACAGCCCAACAGCGGGCTTGAATTGCCAGTGATGATTGTGCCGTCCTCAAGTTCGATAGCTGACGATGTGTGTCCTGTACGCTTCAGGCACTCGCGTGCTGCAACGGTGGTGCGACGGAAGTCGGTTGTTATCTTCGCCTGGTTGAACAGCATCTGTATCTTGCTGATTTCTCCTTCGTTGCATGCGCCGAGAGCCAGCTTATTTGTAGCCTCATAGTAACGGCGAATAATCTCGTTCTTCGATGCCTCGCAGCAAACCTTGTCGTCGCTGATGCAGAAGCCTACCATGTTCACACCCATGTCTGTCGGCGACTTGTATGGATTCTCGCCGTAGATGCCTTCGAAGAGAGCGTTCAATACGGGGAAAATCTCGATGTCGCGGTTATAGTTCACCGCAATCTTGTTGTAAGCCTCAAGATGGAATGGGTCAATCATGTTGACGTCGTTAAGGTCTGCCGTTGCTGCCTCGTATGCGATGTTCACCGGATGCTTCAATGGAAGGTTCCAAACCGGGAATGTCTCAAACTTTGCATAGCCCGCTCTTACGCCGTGCTTGTTCTCGTTATAGAGCTGGCTAAGACATACAGCCATCTTGCCGCTGCCCGGGCCCGGTGCGGTCACGATAACCAGCGGACGCTCGGTCTTTACGTAGTCGTTCTTTCCGAAGCCGTTGTCTGAAGCGATGAGCTTGACGTCATGCGGGTAGCCCTCAATAAGGTAGTGGCAGTAGGTCTTGATGTTGCTGCGCTCAAGACGCTGCTTGAAGGCGATTGCGGCGGGCTGTCCGTTGTAATGAGTGATGACAACCGAACCGACCATAAAGCCACGGTTCTGGAACTCGCTGCGCAAACGTAGCACATCCTCGTCGTAGGTGATGCCAAGGTCGGCGCGCTTCTTGTTCTTCTCAATGTCGGCAGCACTAATGACAATCACTATCTCTATGCTGTCACTTATCTTCTGAAACATGCGCAACTTGCTGTCGGGCTGAAAACCCGGCAGCACGCGGCTTGCATGATGGTCGTCGAAAAGTTTGCCACCAAGTTCGAGGTACAATTTTCCATCAAACTGCGAAATTCTCTCCTTGATGTGCTCCGACTGAATGTTCTGATACTTCTCGTTATCAAATCCGATGTTCATAATTGCTTATCTATTCTTATACATTGACTCGTAATAGTTCTGATAATCGCCAGACGTCACGTTGTCCATCCACTCCTGATTGTCAAGATACCAGCGCACGGTCTTCTCAATGCCTTCCTCAAACTGCAAGCTCGGCTCCCAACCGAGTTCCTTCTGCAATTTGCGAGAGTCGATAGCGTAGCGCATATCGTGACCCATACGGTCGGTAACATGAGTGATGAGGTTGAGGTCTTCACCTTCCTTACGACCGAGCAGACGGTCGACGGTGTTGATGAGGACGTGGATGATGTCGATGTTCTTCCACTCGTTGAAACCGCCGATATTATATGTGTCAGCCACCTTGCCCTTATGGAAGATAAGGTCGATAGCGCGAGCGTGATCCTCTACGTACAACCAGTCGCGTACGTTCAGACCCTCGCCGTATACCGGCAGCGGCTTGCGATGACGGATGTTGTTGATGAAGAGCGGGATGAGCTTCTCCGGGAACTGGTACGGGCCATAGTTGTTGGAGCAGTTGGTCACGATAGTCGGCATTCCGTATGTGTCGTGGAAAGCGCGTACAAAGTGGTCGCTGCTTGCCTTTGCGGCAGAGTAGGGCGAGTGGGGGTTATACTTGGTTGTCTCAAGGAAGAACTCTGTGCCGTAAGCATGGTGGTGAGCAGAAGATGCTTTTGTTGTGAACGGCGACTCAATACCTTCCGGGTTTGTAAGTTCGAGCGCACCATAAACCTCATCTGTAGAGATGTGATAGAAGCGCTTGCCTTCGTACTTCTCTGGAAGGCTCTCCCAATATATCTTCGCAGCCTGAAGCAACGACAATGTGCCCATCACGTTAGTGCGTGCGAAGGTGAACGGATCCTTAATAGAGCGGTCTACGTGGCTCTCTGCAGCAAGGTGGATAATGCCGTCAACCTTGTGCTTCTTCATGAGTTCGAGAACCATCTCGAAGTCGCAGATGTCGCCCTTAACGAATGTGTAATTCTCCTTGTCCTCGATATCCTTCAGGTTGGCAAGATTGCCAGCATATGTAAGTTTGTCAAGGTTTATTATGTTATACTCTGGATACTTGTTGACAAAAAGTCGAACAACATGTGAACCGATAAACCCGGCACCACCAGTGACAATTATATTCTTCATAATATATACTAATTTATTAGTGTAATATTTAGTTGTTATTAACCTCTGCGAGTTGCTTGATGCAAACTTTCAGCGAGTCTGTCCAATATGGAACTTTTACGCCAAATGTATTTTTTAGTTTCGACTTGTCGAGCACAGAGAAGTGCGGACGCTTTACCGGACTCGGGAACTCCTCGCTGTAGCAAGGCTGGATGTCGCAAGTGTTGCCAGAAAGTTCGCATATAACCTTCGCAAAGTCGAACCATGAGCATACACCTTCGTTAGAGAAGTGGTAGATGCCTGTCTTGTCAAGTTGTTCTGTTTCGATTATATGTGAGATGATGTCGGCAAGGTCTCCCGCAAATGTCGGAGTACCTACCTGGTCGAACACGACCTTAAGAGAGTCCTTTGTAGAAGTGAGCATTTGCATCGTCTTCACGAAGTTCTTGCCCCACTGCGAGTAGAGCCACGCAGTGCGTATAATGATATGTTTGCATCCGGTTGCTGCAATTGCCTTCTCGCCTGCGAGTTTTGTCTTGCCATAAACGCCGAGCGGATTTGTCTCCCAATCCTCACGGCACGGCACGTTGCGGTCGCCCTGAAATACATAGTCGGTGCTCACGTGTATCAGCGTACCGTCTACTTCCTTCATAGCAGTGGCAAGATTGCCTGCAGCCGTATTGTTAAGCAGATTGGCAAAGTCGTAGTCGCTTTCGGCTTTGTCTACGTTGGTATAGGCTGCACAGTTGACAATAACGCTTACGCTGCGTTCCTTTACCATCGCGCGGATGGCGTCAAGATTGGTGATGTCGAGTTGCTCGTAGCCATCTGCTACATCTGTGAAGATATAATGATGATTGCTACCAAGTGCCACACGCTGCATTTCGTGTCCGAGCTGACCGTTGGCACCAGTTACTAATATGTTCATAGTTATAGATATTTAAAAAGTAAACGGAGAATCGAAGTCTTTCAACAGTGCATGCTTAGTGTCTTTCTCGCTCAAGATAGCCTTGTCGATAGGTATGCGCCAGTCGATGCCTAACGATTCGTCGAGAATAGATATTCCGCCATCGGCTTCCGGATGGTAGAAATTATCGCATTTGTATTGGAATACAGCAGTCTCACTCAATACTGCGAAGCCGTGCGCAAAACCTTTGGGTATAAAGAACTGACGATGGTTGTCTTCTGTCAGTTCTACAGCCACATGTTTACCATATGTCGGCGAACCTTTTCTAATGTCTACAGCAACATCAAGAACAGCACCTTTAACGCATCTTACGAGTTTGCTCTGTGTGTAAGGCGGACGTTGGAAGTGAAGACCACGCATTACACCATATGACGACATACTTTCGTTGTCCTGGCAGAACTCTATGTGTCCTATCTTCTCGTCAAATTCTCGCTGCGAAAAACTCTCAAAGAAATATCCTCGAGCATCTTTGAAAATACGTGGCTCAATAATAACCACTCCTTCAATATCGGTTTTAATTACTTCCATATCAGTGTTATTGTTTTTGCAAAGGTACATATTTTTTTATTTATGGCGTGGCTTATCATCATAAATTGCTTACTAAAAAAGGTAAAAGCCTATTAATGTGTGGTAAAGATGCTTGGGAAATTTCTCTATTAGAAATATAAATGGTAATTTCGCTTCAATCTATTCAAGTCCTGAAAACGAATTTTATTTATGAAAAAGATACTTTTTACTCTGTTCTTAGTGTTTTCGGCATTGCATATGTCGGCTTATGATTTCCTTCGCCCCGTGAAAGATTCCATTCCCAATGGCTATAATTTTTGGGTTTACACCCCTGTCGATTATTTCTATACACAGGAGCAAACTCCAGTAATCATATTCTTACATGGAGCAAGTCTCTGTGGTCGTAATCTTGACAGGGTACGTCGTTATGGTCCGCTCGATGCAATAGTGAAAGGTCGCGATATCGATGCGCTTACAATTGTGCCACAAAACCCTGGTGGTGCATGGAACCCGAAAAAGGTTATGGACGTGTTCGACTGGGTGAAACGCAACTATCCGTGTGACACAACCCGTGTATATGTACTTGGTATGAGTCTTGGTGGTTATGGCACAATGGATGTTTGTGGCACTTATCCGGATCGCATTGCTGCCGGAATGGCATTATGTGGTGGCACAACATTAAAAGATGTCAGCGGATTGGGGGAACTGCCTTTTTGGATAATACACGGTACAGCTGACCGTGCCGTACCCGTGAAGCAATCGAAGGTCGTCGTAGAAAAGCTAAAGAATAGTGGCAACGACACTCGTCTGCTTTACGATTGGTGGCAGGGAGCAAACCATGGAGCACCTGCACGTCTGTTCTATCTGCGAAAGACTTATGAATGGCTATTCTCGCATAGTCTGCTTGACAGAGAACGCCCGGTAAATAGAGACATAAGCATTCGTTACGAAGACTTACGAAGAGTATACAATGACATAAAGCGAGGTGCAAACAATCTTGAAGTGATTGATGGACCAAGTGTTATAAAGTCTGATGGTTCAGAGTATTAAAGTCGATAGTGATATTAAATATAATAGGAGATTATAGCTGATACTATAATCTCCTATTATATTTTACATTATGCCATCTTCGCGAAGCTTTAGCTGCCACTTCCATGCTGAAGCGAGCACTTCGTTGAGGTTTGATTCTGCCTTCCAGCCCAATACCTTGTTTGCTTTTGAACAGTCGCCCCAAATCTTCTCGATATCACCTTCGCGGCGTGGACCGTACTTCCAGTTCAGCTTCACGCCAGTAGCCTTCTCAAATGTCTCTACGATTTCGAGTGTCGAGTTGCCATTGCCTGTGCCGATGTTGAAGTATTCGATAGGTTCAGTCTCCTTATCAAGCACACGAGCCATAGCTGCAACGTGAGCCTTAGCGAGATCTACTACATAAATATAGTCGCGAATGCAAGTGCCGTCAGGAGTATTATAATCGTTGCCAAATATGGTAAGTTCCTTACGGATACCGATAGCTGTCTGAGTTACGAAAGGAATCAGGTTGTTTGGAACACCATTTGGCAACTCGCCGATTTCTGCAGATGGGTGAGCACCTATCGGGTTGAAGTATCTGAGAACGATGCTCTTGATAGCAGCACCACTATGGATATAGTCAGCAATAATCTGCTCGTTTATTTCTTTTGTATTGCCATAAGGCGATGTTGCCTTCTGGTGAGGAGCATCCTCAGTAACGGGGAGGTTCTCAGGCTTCGGCTGACCATATACAGTGCAGCTTGAAGAGAAGATGATGCCCTTCACGTTGTGTTTTGGCATAAGTTCGAGTAGGTTAACGAGCGACACGATATTGTTGCGATAGTATAGCAAAGGTTTCTGTACGCTTTCACCAACAGCCTTAGAAGCAGCGAAGTGGATGATACCTTGGATGTCCGGATACTTCTCGAATACAGCTTCTGTAGCTGCCTTGTCGCGAAGGTCTACCTGCTCGAATGCAGGGCGAACGCCAGTTATCTTCTCAATGCCGTCAAGAACCTCAATCTTTGAATTGGAGAGGTCGTCAACAATTACTACTTTGTAACCTGCTTCAATGAGCTCTACTGTTGTATGCGAACCGATAAAGCCTGTACCGCCAGTTACCAAAATTGTTTGTTTCATAATACTAAGATAAGTTTTATAGTCTATTAATTATAATATTCGTATAAAAAGCATGTAGAACACTTTATATTACTACAAAATTAATATTATAATTCGTAATGGCAAATAAAACACAGATATTTTTCAGTAATTTGTTTGCGTTGTTAATAAAAAGGTGTATATTTGCAGATGATTGAATGCACATCGTAAAGTGAAACTAACTTCATTTAATTCCAACTGCATTATCAATGAATAATAATCTAAACAAAAGCGAAATGGAAAAAGCAACCGAACAAACAACACAGCAAATTGAACGCTTTCTAAAAAAGATTGCGCAGAAATTCCCTCCACGTGAAGATACTTCAATCGTGACAGATATTCATGTGCGTGTCTCTCAAGGTAGTGGAGAAATGTTGGCGTTTGACGATGATGATAATGAAGTGACACGTTGTGTCGTAGAACAATGGATAAACAATAACGACGAGGACTTTTATAATGGCGTAGAGCAGACCCTCATATCTACATTCTCAGCATTGTCTACCATCGCTGATAGTTTGGGCATACTTAAGCCCTATAGCTTTGTTCTTGAGAATGACGACAAAGACACTATAGCAGAGTTATACATCGCTGACGATGATACTGTGATTATTGGGAAGGATCTTATGGAAGGACTCGACTCCGACTTGAATTTATTCTTAGAAAAGCTTTTAGGATAAATGATAGGGCGAATACATTCTTTTGAGTCGTTTGGTACTGTGGATGGGCCAGGTGTGCGTTTCGTTTCTTTCATGCAGGGATGCCCTTTAAGATGTTTGTTCTGTCACAACCCCGACACATGGGATATTAACAGAAAGTGTCAGTACGAGATGACACCAGAGCAATTGAGAGACGAAGCTTTGAAGTATCGTTCATTCATAAAGAGTGGCGGTATCACTGTGTCTGGTGGTGAGCCACTTATGCAAGCTGAGTTTGTGGCAGAATATTTCCGACTATGCCATGAAGAAGGATTACACACCGCGTTAGATACAAGCGGTGCGATAATTACAGATAAGGTTCTGAGCGTGTTAGACAATACCGATCTCGTATTATTGGATATAAAGACAATGGATGCAGAACTCTATCCACGTCTCACAGGTGTGAACCAGAATAATAACCTTGCCTTCCTGGATATTCTCGAAGAGCGAGGCATCAATACTTGGATTCGACATGTGGTTGTGCCCGAAATCACAGACAACGACAAGTGGTTGCATAAACTTGGTAATCATGTGGCGCATTATAATTGTGTAGAAAAGATAGAGATTTTACCTTACCATACATTAGGCACATATAAATACGAAAAGCTTGGCGAGAAATACAAGTTGATGGACACGCCTGCGTTGTCGACTCAGAGAGCTAACGAGATACGCAACATGATGTCGCAATATAAGCCATGTCAATAGTATAAACTTCTAACCTATGGAGAAAACATTCGTTATAGACTCCATTTTGTCAATTTGCAAAAGTATCGGCTTTCCATTCACAACAAAGGTGAAGACAGATAAATGGAAGGCTGATGTCGTAGTGGATTGTGCTACTTACAAAATAGCTTTCAATGTGTGCAACTTACCACGTAATGTTGAAGATGTGTACTTAGCAATGCATCAAGAACGAGTGTGTGGTTGTTGGATGCTATTGCCTTCGTTTAGAAAGATTGTGTTAAGCAGACTTCCTTGTTTTTACATTCAAGATATTCGTGGCGAAGTAAATGTTCTTCTTCACAAGATTAGAGAAGAAGAACATTCGCTTCCGCTCGACGACTTTATTCACTCTATGATTTTAGGCAACATACGTTATACAGAGACAATGAAAGTGAAGTATGTTGAAGTGTGTTTTTATCAGAAGATATGTTGGAAGTGCCATGAAAAGAATCATATATACCTTATTAATAAGTTGATTTCTACAGAAGGTATTGAGATTGAAAGCGGAATAGATAGTTTTTATCCCGAAATAGTTAATGGCGTAAAGCAATATCTTGATGTTAATTCGGATCTAAATATAAAAATGGGGGAGATAAAACCACGTTATAGTAAGTTCCATCATGGTGCTTATATGTCCTTCGGTTGTGCATATTGTGACAGTCTGTTTGGTAGCACTTACATACAAGATGCCTATGATAATCTTGTCTTTTGCGTTAAGACGCTGCCCAAAGCACGAATATTAATCAGTAGAGACCTCGTTGTGCCAGCAAATCGTTGGTATAAAAGAGGCTAAAAGGCTTAAAAATGTTATCGTGCGGCGAACGCAATCTGAATAGACGGCGTCCGCGATCCGATTAGATTGCGTTCGCCATCCGTTCAGATGCCGTCCGCCATCCGCTTTGGTTTTGCTTAAAAACAAAATCCGCGTCGACTGATACGAACATTCGTACCAATCGACGCAGATTACTTATACAATGTTGTTATGCCCAAAAGCATAACCTTTTAGGAAAGCAAGTCGTGAACCGATTCTACCAAACCTGCGTATCTGATAATCAATGTCAAGCAAAGCGCATAGAAACCAGCCAACGCATCGTCGAGCATACACCCCCAGCCTCCGTGTATATGTCGGTCTACCCAACGGCAACCAAGCGGCTTGGTGATGTCGATGATACGGAAGAGGACAAATCCAATTGTAGCAAGCGATATTGCTACATATGACGGACCGTCAACGAACAAGGCTGCAAGCGTAGCTACCCATGTGCCGAAATACTCATCTATAATAACGGTGCGAGGGTCTTCACCCCAATACCGTTCCATCACATTATCTGTCCATACACCTACAAGGAGTGTTGTCAGAACCAGCAGCACTGTGGCAACTGCAAGCCATATGGGTGAGAGGGTGAAGTAGAGTGCTATCCAGATAAGTAACGCAACGAAACCTCCAAGTGTTCCTGGACCCCAAGGCCAAAAACCAACACCGAATCCGGTTGATATAACGACGTGCAACCAAGGGGCCTCGCCAAGTTGATGATTGTTATTATTGCTCATTTTCTATTCCAAATTATTTTGTTTCAGAGGATGAGTCTTTAAAAGTGACCTTTAGTTTGTCGCCCTCATCAACATCTATTGTAATGGTGCTGCTTAGCTTTTTCTCGTCGTCGAGCAGCAGTTCGCATAGCACATCCTCGATGTATGTTTGTATGGCGCGTTTCAGTGGGCGTGCTCCATACTGCGGACTATAGCCCTTCTGTGCGAGCATCTCCTTGGCTTCTTCACTAATCTCAACCGCATAGCCCATATCGTTTATACGTTTGAACAAACGCGACAACTCGATGTCTACAATCTTACGTATTGCAGTATTGTCAAGTTGGTCGAACGTGATTATCTCGTCGAGACGATTGAGAAATTCCGGAGCAAACTGATGTGACAGGCTTTTCTGTATGACAGAGCGTGCATGTTCCTTTGCTTTCTCGCTTGAAGAACTTATCAGTGAAGCATTGAAGCCTATGCCATTTCCGAAGTCAACCAACTGGCGTGTGCCCGTATTGGATGTCATAATGATGATTGTATTGCGGAAGTCGACCATTCTGCCATTGCCGTCGGTCATACGTCCTTCGTCAAGCACCTGCAGCAGGAGGTTGAACACGTCGCCGTGCGCTTTTTCCACTTCGTCAAGCAACACAATAGAGTAGGGGTGACGGCGCACTTTCTCCGTTAGCTGTCCACCTTCACCGTAACCAACGTATCCCGGAGGTGCTCCAACGAGTCGTGAGGTGTTGAACTTCTCGGAGTATTCGCTCATATCTATACGTATGAGGGCATCCTTTGTACCAAACATCAATTCTGCCAGTGTCTGTGCCAGATAGGTCTTGCCGACACCCGTAGAGCCGAGGAACATGAACACTCCGATAGGGCGATTTGGATCCTTCAAGCCAAGTCGGTTGCGCTGTATGCTACGAACGATTTTGCCGATGGCATCGTCTTGAGCCACAATAACAGATTTTAGTCTGTTGCCAAGGTTCTTTAGTACACAACCTTCCGATTCGGATATGCGCTGTACAGGTATGCCCGACATTATTGATACAACATTAGCTACATCAGCCTCAGTGATTGTCTCACGATGTCCGTCGTCAGAAGCCACCCACTTGTCGTTGAGTTCTTTCAGTTCGCCTTCAAGTTGTGTCTCACGATCGCGATAGGTGGCTGCAAGTTCAAAGTTCTGGTCGCCTGCTGCTGCAATCTTCAACTGATGTATGTTGGACAGTTCTTTTTCCTTTTCTATGATTGAAGGTGGTATCTCGGCATGTTGCAAATGTACTTTTGCTCCGACCTCGTCCATTGCATCAATGGCCTTATCGGGGAATGCACGCTCAGAAACATATCTGCTTGTAAGTTTTACACATGCCTCCAGTGCTTCGTCGGTATAACGAACATGGTGGTAGTCTTCATAGCGCTCCTTTATATTCTTCAGAATGTCAAGCGTTTCTGTTTCTGTGGATGGTTCTATCATGACACGCTGGAAACGGCGTTCAAGTGCTCCGTCTTTCTCTATAGAGTTGCGATACTCATCAAGAGTTGTTGCACCGATGCACTGAACCAATCCACGGGCAAGTGCAGGCTTCATTATATTGGCAGCATCCATTGAGCCTGGTGTACTACCAGCACCTATTATAGTATGTATCTCGTCAATGAATACGATTATGTCTGGGTTCTGCTCCAATTCATGCAAGAGGGCTTGGATGCGCTCTTCAAACTGACCACGATATTTAGTGCCAGCAACTATAGCGGTCATATCAAGCCTAAAAATGCGCTTGTTGAACAACAGAGGCGAAGTGCGACGGCGAGCGATAAGCTGCGCAAGTCCTTCAGCAATAGCACTCTTGCCTACGCCTGGTTCGCCGATAAGAATAGGGTTGTTCTTCTTTCGGCGACACAGAATTTCGGTGACACGCTGTATCTCCTTGTCGCGTCCGATGACAAGGTCAAGTTTACCTTGTGCAGCTGCAAGGGTAAGGTCGGTGGAGAACTTGTCAAGTACGGGTGTCTTGTCTGTTCCGCCACCCATCGGTTTGCTTGTAGTATCAGAAGTGGAATTTTTACTCTTCCCGTTATTACGAGAAGCAAAATTGTCCTGCGACATTAAGTTGTCATCATCTTCAGACAATCCAACGCCATTCTTTATGTTTGAATTTGTTTGCATAAGAAAATTCATAGCTTTCTCGTAAGTTAAACCATTCTCTAAAAGTACATTCTTTGCACCACTTGCCATTTTGTCATGCAAAATAGCAAGAATTATGTGCTCCACGTCTACCTCCTTTGAATGTTGAAGTCTGGCTTCAAGTATTGATAGTTTGAGAATATTATTAGCATGTTCATCGAGTGAGATGCTACCATTGTTTGATTCTGTCATTGTTGTGTTGTCAGCCTGAGCATTCTGCTCAAGTTGCAATTTTACTTTTTCAACATCAATATTAGCACCCATGAGAAGTGCTTTCAATGGGCTATGTTTGTCTCTCAACATACCAAGCACAATATGTTCGGGACGTATTACGCCAGAAGATAGCCTTATTGCTTCCTCTCTGCTGAAAGATAGGTTTTCAGAAACTCTTAGTGAAAACGAATTTGTCATTTATATTATCCTTGATAAATTATGTTCATTAATATTACTTCATGCCTTATATGTAGGCAATATTGTATATGCAAAATACATGCCATTAATTATCGGTACTGCGTTCTAACTCTCGTTCTATATATTTTAATCGGTCTGTATCATTATAACGACGGAAGTAAGCCAAGGCTTCAACAAAATACTCTTGAGCGATTTCGATGTCGCCTAAGCATCTATAGCAAATGCCTATACGAAAAAGCGAATCGCCTTTCTCGTTGTTGTAACAAAGCAATGTGTGCTTCTCATAAAATGGAACTGCGTCGATGTATTTGTTCAGGCGAAAATAGCTATCAGCGACACTATAATAATATACAGCCAATTCGTGCGGGGCAAAGGCTTTGAGCTTAGGAAGAATAGGTTCTAAAGCCTCTATAGCACGTTCGTATTCGCCATCATAATAACAACATACTCCCATGTATGCTTGAAAGCGAGGGTTAAGCTTGTATTTCTTATCAAGTTTAGAGAACCATATCAGTGCCTCATGATACTTGCCGCTTTGGAAGTATTCAACAGCTCTTGAAAGTTTTTCAGCATCAGTATAATCTGATGTATTCTCTAAAATAGCGGCATATGCGCCACTATGTCTGTGAACAATACATGGGAGAGAGATGAAACATACCAATAAAAAAAACGTGATTCTTTTTGATATATCCATGTTATGAGTTATTCTGTATAGAAATCAATCAGTTCGTTGATTGCTTTTTGACAAGCTGCACAGAAGTTAGGATTGGCATTGCTTCGCATACGACAATCGAACGAAGGTCGATATACGCCTTTGAGGCTATAACCTGCACCTTCATACACACCTATAGTATGTGCATTGACACCCTTCTTGTTCTTTTTGTTATTTGTCTTTTTGCCCAAGTCTGTTGGGGTAGGGATAGGAGTTGTTGGTGCAATAAGACTTTCCCATTTATCATGGAAATTAACGAGTGTGGTGACATTCTTTTCCCAAGGCTCTACGTCATGTGGATACATCGGTAGGGCTTCTTGCTCGTAAGCATATTCGTCTGCCAATCCAGCGAAGCTATGACCGAACTCATGTACAACGACCTGCTTGTAAAGTGGATGGTGCGTCATGCTAAGGTTGTAAGAATTCAGTATGCCACCGCCGCCGTATTCCGAAGTGTTTACCAACACAATGATGTGTTCGTATGGAGTTCCGGCAAGCGCATCGTGTAAATTCTTCTGATTGAGGGTTGTTAGATAGCGATTGGAGTAGAATGTGTCAAAATGACTGCCTAAAACCGTCTTCTTCCATACTCCTTGCGAAGGTATGCTTGTTCCAGTATCCATTGATACCGACTTTACAGCAATGATATTAAAGCGGTTACGCTTTGTCTTGAATGGTTCATGCTCGAAAAGGGCTTCTGTTGCGATGCGAGCATCCTCTAAGAATATAGGCATTTCCTCTGCTGTATATCCTTCGGCAACGTATGCGATATGAATACATTTTGTAGTATCCTCAGCTGTCTGTAGTGTGGTGTAAGGCGTTACATAGCTAAAGCCTGTATGACGAATTAAAATGTCATTCGGGTCTACAATATGTGTCATAGATGTGACTATTTCGTGACGATTATTGCGTAAATCGACAGTTACATCTACAATGTCTTTCGGCATTGGTACAAGAAAAACGTTCTCAAACGACTTGCTTATAGTCTTCGCCTCATCGTATGTTAACCATTCTTGGAACAATGTTGAGAAAGAGTTGATGTATATAATTTCCTTTGTGTGATGGTCCCGCACGGTAATCTGTCCATTTCCTTGGACTGGAAGAATATTTAAATTGTTCTTTTTGCCATACCAACGAGGCATTAAGTTGCACTTGTCAAGTGAAATTTGCTGCGATTGAGCGTTTCCGGAGAATATATAATCAATGCGTAATGTACTATCGCAGAAATGTTCATTAAAGTCTACCGACTTGTTTTGTGCCTTGCTTGATGTAATAGCACACATGCAAATCATGAATATTATTAGTCTAAATATGTTCATCATATTCAATTCATATTGTTTTAAACCTATTTGTCAAAATGTTTCATTAGCTTTACGATGTAATCTCTTGTCCAATCGCTTTCATGAAAACGTTGATTGTCATACTTCAGTAAATCTATGTCCATCGCTATTTTTCCCTCGTCGCGTAAGAACTTTGTGTTGCCACATTGGGTTTCTATCTGCTTTAATATAGAAACAAGTTGTTCGACTCCCTTCTCAGTGGAACCATAAACAAGGAAGTTGAGAAATTTTCCATTGCTTTTGAGTTCTCCTATGGGTTCGGTAAGCAGATTTTCTGAGAATCGTATTTCGTTTATTTCCTCTGTAAGTTTTTCTTTCACGAGTTTCGCGTTCTGCTCGTAGTTAAAATTTGTGCCTACTGATAATATTATTTTGTGCATATTATAAGCGTCTTCTAAATTCTGCGCAGACAATAGATGTGGCTATTGCTACATTCAAACTGTCTGCCGTCTCGCGACCTTTAGGATAATTCGGTATGCGCAAAGCGCGATTTATAAGTTGGCGAATGGCTGGCGAAATGCCTTTTCCTTCATTTCCCATTACAATCAAACCGGTGTCAGAAAGCTCCTGTTCGTAGAGGTTTTCGCCTTCAAGAAGGGTCCCATATATGGGGAAGTTGGCAGGGAGTGAATTGAACAACTCTGAAAGATACATATATGATACATTCACACGTGCTATGCTACCCATTGTTGCCTGGACAACTTTGGGGTTGTAAACATCTACGGTGTCGCGGCTGCAGATTATATTTTCAATGCCGAACCAATCGGCAATACGAATAATAGTTCCAAGATTGCCAGGATCCTGCACTCCATCAAGCGCAATAGTTAGTTTGCTTGTAAGCATGGTTGTATCAACAGGAGTCTTGAGTTTCTTAAAAACGCCTAATACTTGTTGCGGATGACATAAGAAGCTTGCTTTAGCGAGCTCTTCGGTAGTAACTTCGACAATCTCACAATTTGCAGATGCAGACACTTTCTTGCCATCACCATTGAGCCATTCGGATGTTGCAACGAGTAATGTCAAATTGGACGGATGGCTTGCAAAAATGTCACCAACAACCTTTGGACCTTCGGCAACAAAGACACCTTCTACGTCACGAGATTTCTTTGTATTAAGCGAATGTAAATATTTAATTTTATTTTTACTTAACATCTTCTTAATTAAAACTATCAAAATACGTTATGAATTCTATCTTTGAGTAAAAGACCTTGCAAAGGTAGTAATATTTATCGTTTTTTTTGTACCTTTGCAAGGTTTTTCAAGCATATTGTGTATTAATTAAGTACTATTAATAAAGATGTTGTCTAAGGTAAAGTATAAGTTCGTTTTACTAACATTTGGGATGGTGTGTGTATTGGCCCTTATCTCGTCATGTTCATCAACGAAATTTATTACTGAAGACAATTGTCTTTTGAAAAGTTGCGCAATTAATTGTGAGGACCAGTCTTTCAATACAAAATCACTCGAATCATATTACGCGCAACGTCCAAACTCTAAATGGTTTTCTCTGATGAAACTTCCATTGGGAATATATAATATGTCTGGACGTGATTCAACAAAGTGGATAAACCGTACATTAAGAAGAATAGGGGAGGAACCTGTTGTTTTTGACTCAGTAAAAACAAAAAAGTCTTGCGATAATATGATTTCTGCAATGAAATCAATGGGCTACTTAAAAGCCAATGCATCTTATACAGTTGCGAAAAAAAATAAAAGAGCAATAGTTAACTATGAAGTAAATCCGGGTACATTATATTTTATAGATTCTGTCAAGTATGTGATTGAAGATGAGACACTTTTACCTTTATTAGAATCAAAAGCAATAAAAGGAAAAAGGTTAAAGAAAGGTTTGCCATTTTCAACATCAAATCTTGATGCTGAACGCAAGCGCATCGCCCAATACCTTCTTAATAATGGCTATTATAAGTTCAATAAGGATTTCATACACTATGTGGTTGATACAATAGGGAAAAGCAATAGAGTAGACGTGGAACTTCACCTTATAAAGTATCGAAGTTCTAACAATAGTCCAGAAACGCCACATAAACACTATAGTATAAATAATATTTATTTTCGCTCTGGAGATGGCAAGAAATTGCCATTGCGCAGTCGTGTACTTATTAATAATGTAGCAATAACCTCAAATTCGCAGTTTTGCTCAGAAGATGTTCAAAATACTTACAATAATTTTGCACGTCTTCAGGCCGTGCGTTTCACAAATATTCACTTCGAAGAATTACCCGATACAAACTTGTTGGATTGTAATATACAAATTAGTACAAGAAAACCAAACTCTATATCATTTCAACCAGAAGGAACTAATACAGCCGGTGATTTTGGTGCAGCAGCTTCGTTAACATACACTAATAACAATCTGTTTCGAGGAAGTGAAACGTTCAGTGTGCAGTTGCGCGGTGCCTATGAAGCAATCAAGGGACTCGAAGGCTATCAAAATGAAAATTATATAGAGTATAATGTTGAAACCAAACTGGCTTTTCCACGCATTATTGCGCCATTTCTTTCAGATGGATTTCGTAAAAGAAATCGCATGAAATCAGAGCTGTTATTTAGCTATAATCTACAGAATAGACCCGAATTTCATCGGCGCGTCCTTACTGCAGCATGGCGATACCATTGGAGTATGAGCAAAAAGAAATCATCATTCAGATACGATTTCTTAGACATCAACTATGTATACATGCCTTGGATATCTGCAACATTTAAGAAGGAGTATCTCGATGACGTTTCAAATAGAAATGCTATACTTCGGTATAATTACGAGGATATATTCATTCTACGTACTGGTTTGAATTACTCGTTTAGTGATTCAAAGAATGCATTGAGATCAAACATAGAGGTTGGTGGCAACTTACTATATGCCATCTCAAATTTGTTTGGAGAAAAACGTAATGCTCAAAATCAATATACGCTTTTCAAAATTGCTTATGCACAGTATGTTAAAGGCGATTTCGATTATACTCGTCTTGTAAAAATCGATACAAAGAATACACTTGCATTACATTTTGGTCTTGGTATTGCGTATCCATATGGAAATAGTACTATTCTTCCATTTGAAAAACGCTACTTCTCTGGAGGTGCAAATTCTGTAAGAGGTTGGAACGTTCGAGCTCTTGGCCCTGGAAAATTCAAAGGAAAGGATGGACGTATTGATTTCATTAATCAGACTGGTGATATGAAACTTGATATGAATATGGAATTGCGTACATTTCTATTTTGGAAGTTCAATTGTGCATTCTTTGTAGACGCTGGCAATATATGGACTCTAAAGGATTACAAAGATCAACCTGGAGGTCAATTCAGATTCAACGAGTTCTACAAACAAATCGCAGTTGGATATGGTTTAGGTTTGCGCCTAAATCTCGATTACTTCATTATGCGTATCGACTTCGGTATGAAAGCCGTAAATCCAGCTTATGATACACGCAAAGAACACTTTCCAATAACAAATCCACACTGGAATGATATGACTTTCCATTTTGCTGTTGGTATGCCTTTCTAATCAAAAATGATATATCAACAGCAAAATGAAAACAAAGTCGAAATTAAAGATGAGATGGAGTATTCTTTTGATTAGACGGTAGTTGTCAATTGTAATACAAATAATTAGTTATTTATCATAATGTTCATTATATTATTTTTTTTACTTTATTTTTGCATCGTAATTAAAAAATAAAACATTATGGATAAAGTAATTATTTCTTCTTTGACTGCTGACGATTTCGAAAGATTATCTTTAATCGCTGCTTATCTTTTGAAATTGAAAGCTAAAAAAGAAACATTTTCTGTTTCTACGCCTTGCTCTAAGTATAAAGATTATTTTGTGAGTACTGAGCCGTGTATTTTTACTGTTGAAGAACTTAGACTTTTGAAAAAGTTGAAACATTTACATATACTTTCGTATGATTAAAAGTAACATTTCATGTAATCGCACCAACTGCACTTATAAGGTGTCGTTTAGCGGTCTTACAAAAGCACACTTGCGTGTTTTAACCTCGGTTCTCGGACATCTTGCACCCTTGGATGTCGAAGTGCATCACTATAACGGCATTGATTTGCCATTTCAGCACCTCGAGACGTTCTGCCCTCTCGCATACGTTGGCAAAATGTGTGTGAGTACCCAAAACAAAGTACTTCGTGACATTTCCAAGTGTTTCACCACAGAGTCCGACATGCCCGAACGTGAGCAACTTTTTTCTTCTGTAACATTTAAAAAAATCTCAAAAGATGGAAAATAACAAAACTTTCAAGCAACTTCTTATTGCTATTCTTGTAGCCATTTGTTCTGCCATTGTGGCTTTTTTCTCGTCCTCCTGCGCTGCTTCTCGCTATAATAGCGATAGCTACGGACGTACAAGTATTTACACCGTTGATACTACTTACATTCATCACAACGGTACACTATCTATTAAAATTAAGTAATTATGTGTTTAAGCCCTATCACCATTCAGAGTAACGCCCGATACTATTTGCCCTATTTGTCTTCTGCTCAAAATGTGGTGCCGTGTGGTCGTTGTGCGTCTTGTCGAGATGCACGCAAAAGCACATGGGAAGACCGTCTTTGCCTTGAGGTTGCCGAATGGTACAAGAATGGTGGTATTGGCTTAATGCTTACTTTCACTTATAATAATGCTTGTCTTCCCCACTTTGAACGTGAAGGTATTTCAGTGCCTTGTTTTTCATCTTCTGATATTTTAGCCTTTTTGGATAGAGTTAAAACACGCTCTCGCCGTGCGTTTGGTAATGACTTCTACCGCCATTTTGTCTGCTCTGAATATGGCAAAAATACTCAACGTCCCCATTATCATTCTATCTTTCTTATTCGTGACGGTAAACGTTATAAGGAATTTGTAGAGATGTGCCGTGAATGTTGGTGTTGGCTTTACGAACGTGATAAAAACGGATATTACAAACCGTCTTGTAGTCTTGGTTTTATGTTCCCTAAACTCGGTAAATTTGGTGTTTACGTTGATGACAAAGGACGTAATAAAGACCCTCGTTTCCGCTCTCAAAAGGCAGGTGCAAAGTACGTATGTAAGTATATTTGTAAAGATTTGGCGTATATGAAAAACGATGATGTTACTTATTTTTATGAGAAATATCCCGAATTTCGTAATTGCTGCCCTAAGTCTTACAAGTCTAATAATATCGGTTTCGCTCCTGTAGCAAGAATTGTTGCTAATGGTACACAAAAGGACATTGAAGACCTTATTACTAAAGGTGTTTGGAGTCCTTTGCAACAGAAATATGTAAAATTATGGGATAGTGCTATTAGTCGCTTAATGTACGATAATATTCACTTCGGTTTATATTCAATCAAAACCCGTAAAAAGGTGTATGAGCGTGTGTTATCAAATTTCGGTGCTAAGTGGCTTTGGTTCAATTTCAAGCAACGTGTTGAACGTGTTACACAGAATATTTATGAACGTATGCTATTAGTATCTCATAGTAAACTTAAGTTTAAATCGGATTTCACCCCAAATAAGTTCGGTTTATCTTCTTTGTTTATTCGTTCAGATTTCAAAAAGCAAGCCTTATGGCATTGTCTTCTAAAGCAGTTTTCGCCTACTCAACTTAAAATGTTTTATTACAAGTTTGGAGATAACAAGGCGAATTTTTGGAATGTTGATTTTTGGGAAAATGTGTATTATTTAAGGCATGATAATATAGCCTTGTCTGATATACTTTTAACATCCTCTATGTTCCCAGATATTCCCATTATATCTGATAAGTTGACATTTGAAGAACTTAATTATTATAAGGATTTTGAAGAAAATTATTGCAGACTTTCTCGAGCTCTTGAAGAATATAATTTATACCATTACTCAAAACGTGGTGAGGCTATTGAAAAAGCTAAACACATTCAAGGTGTTTATGGTTATGATGAAAAATTATGTTAAACTTTAAATTTTTATTTTATGGCTTTTAGAAATTGTAAATTTAATCCGTCTTTTCCTCGCTCTTGCAAGGTTATGGACGATGTTGTTAAAACTGATGTAGTTGACGGTGTAGAAGTCGAAACCGTTGTACAAGTTGATGCATCAGAGATTGCTGAAAGATTCCCCGATGTTGACGATTACAAGTTGTCGGCTTTAATGGCTACCGGTCAACCTCTCAATGCTGTTAACCCAGCTATTTTTAGTAATCCGTATTCAGATGCGGAAAACATTCTTAATGTTTCTTTGTCTGCACAAGAACCTGCACAAGAACCTGCACAAGAACCTGCAAATGTTTAATCTTTAAATTTTATATTATGTCTTTTAAATCAGTCCTTTTGGGCACTTCTGCCCATAAAAATTATACTCATAACATGAGTTTTGATAACAATACTACAATGGATTTCGGTTTTTTGCAGCCACTCCTTTCGCAGTATATGTTGCCTAATTCTTCTATTAGTGTAAATTCTAAGCAGTTAGTTCGTTTGGCTCCTATGCCTACGCCCTCGTTTGCTCGTATGTATTTGCAGAACTATGCACGTTTTGTAAAAATGACTGACGTTGTACCTTATTACGAAAGTTTGTTGAGTGGTATATCTTTTACTACTCCCTTGGGTGTTTCTGTCAAACCTACACAAGTTCCTGTTACAACTAATTCTTTTTTGCTTTGGTATCTTTTATGTCTTTCACGTGTTACGATATACGAAAAAAATATTACAGGTTTAAATGATTATGAATGGGTTAAGGTTGATTTAGGTATTTCTACTTCTTTAGATACTTACAAGAATGCTCTTTTAAGTCGTTTTAAATTTAGTTCAGAGTTTTCTGCTGCAAGTCTTCCTTTTCCTTCTGTGTTTGTTGGAAATGGTGTAGATTATGATGTGACACCTCTTGTTTCTGATTATATTGTTGAGACCGATTACGCAGATGATGGTACAGATACTACATATTTGTTTTGTTTTCAATTCTCTTCACGTGCTAAACGTATTCGTAAGCAGTTTTTAGGTTTGGGTTATTCATTGAACGGTGAAGATAACAAGCCTGTTAGTATTGCACCACTCTTGGCATATTATAAAGCTTATTACGATTATTTCGGTCTTACTCGTGATGTTCAATTTGAACAGACGAACTGTTTTAAAGTTATAGGTTTTGTTTGGGAGTATTTCACGAATTTCTATCAGTTAGACGGTTCTGTTACTTTAGATAAGTTGCAGGTTTTTATGTCGTTTTTGCGTGATTTTGAAAATTTGTATTATACCGATGCAAGTAGTTATATTGCTGCTCATCGTTCATTACCTTTAAATAATGCTTCCATTCCAGGTATTAATACTGGTGTTTATTCTCTTGTTAATTATGCTGGTGATAATAATTCTTCTAAAACTTATATTCAAGACAATCAGTTTGGCGTTCCTTATATATCTGCAAATCCTACTTCTCCAACTTGGTTAAGTATAGATTTGTTGCGCAGATTGAGTCGTTTTGTTAGCAAAGATAGTGTTATAGGTAAACGTTTGTCTGATTGGGTAAAGGTACACTATGGTAGTGACGTTTCTTTTGACCTCTTCAAAGATAGCTTTAATATATCTGAATGGCGCACGCCTATTGATATAGATGATGTTTTCAGTACTTCTGAAACTGCCGATGTTGGTAACGCTGATAAGGGCGATTATCTTGGCGCCTACGCAGGTAAAGGTATTGGTTTTGGTAAAGGTGGTTTTACTTTCAAGGCTCCTACACATGGCTTTGTATTTGTAATGTCGTGTGTTGTACCTATTACTAACATTTTCCAAGGTAACGACCCCACTCTTTATGCTATTGATAACGATACAATCCCACGCCCCGAATTTGATGCGCTTGGTTATGAGTTTACGCCTAAAGGTGTTTTTGTGAGTGATAATTTTTTACTTTCTGGTAAAGATGATTTAGGATTGACTAAGAAAGGTTTTGGTTGGGTACCTCGTTATACTGGTTTCAAGGTTAAAAAGAACATTGTAAACGGTGATATGTATTGCGGTTATTTTAAACGTGATTTGTTGCCGTATTTTAATGACCGTCTTATTTTATCACATTCTGGTACTTTTGCAAATATTTATGATGCTAAAGGCGAGGTTGTAAAAGATAAGTTCAAGTTTTTTATTGGTACTAATAATGTTCCTTCGGCTTCTACTTCTTGGCAGCAGGTTTGTAAATATGGTTTTTTGGCAAATTATAATCGTTTGTTCTATAATACTAAAGCCGATGTTAATTCTTCGACCATTGAACCTTTATTATTTGGTGTCGATTACGGGGAATTTGATAACTTTATTTGTCAGACCGTTTTTGATGTAAAAGTTAAGAATTGGCTTAAGCCTGTTCAAAACTCTTACGATACTGTTGACGAAATCGATAACAGTACCGTTAACCAGTCTACAAACTAGTTGTTTAACTCGGGTGCATATTTTTATGCACCCTTTAAAACTTTTTTATTATGGGTTTTTTTAATGGTGCCGGCGTAGGTCTTTTAAGTGCTTTAGGTGGTGTAGCTGGTTCTTTTGCTGGCGGTGCTATTGATTATAAATACCAAAAAAAATTGATGGCTCGCCAAAATCAATATAACCAAGAGAATGCCTCAATTGCTTATGGTCGTCAGCGTGAATTGACAGAAGACCAAGCTTATTTGTCACAACTTGGAAAGTTGAAAGCAGGTGTTAATACTGCTTTCGGTACTGACGGCAACGTTACGAGCTCTGCTAATGTTGACCAAGCAAGCCCCGTTTCTGTGCCCTCTCCTCTTGGCATGGGTCAGCAGTTGTCAACCTCGTTGCGTTCTTTTCTGCAGGATAGTTTAGTTAATGCTCAACGTAAAAATGTTGAGTCTGATACTACCGCCAAAAATATTGATAATGCAACACGTGCAATGGAGAACGCTCTTAGGATAAAGAAACTAAATCAAGATATCGGTGTAAGTATGCTGAATTATGCGAGGGATGCGTTTAAATTTGCAGTTGATAAAAAATACTACGATACACAACAGAGCGCACAAACAGATGAAATGGTTGCAAGTGCTAAGCGTGCTGAGGCTTTGCAGAAGATTGAAGAAATTAATTCAGAATTTGCTCGAGCTAAGACACAAGAAGAGTATAATATTCTTATTCAGCAGTTTAAAAATCTTCAAAAGGCTTATGACCTCACAGACGCACAAATTGTTACTGAAAAAGGCAAGCCACGTGTACAATTTAGCGAGATTAAGAAAAATAATGCATCTGCATATCAAAGTAATACTGCTGCTGCTCTTAATGTTGCTAATACTAAAAACGTTGAGGAACAAACAAAGGGTGTTAAGTTGAATAATGAGTATTTGAGTAAGACTTTAACAGATAGAATTGATCAGCAAGGTTATGAGACGTTAATTAAGAAAGTTGAGTCACTGCCTAAAAATTATCGTGATGTCGTTATGCGTTCGTACCAATGGCAAGTTATGTGCTATAAACTTGAACATAATCAGCAGTTGAGCGATCAAGAAATTAAGAATTTGGACGAATTACTTAAACTTGATTATTACGACCCCCATAAGAATGTAGACCATTGGCTTAATTTTATTAATCGTTTTTAGTAATAATAATTTGTTTTTCTCGTTATACGTTTATGAAGAATATATTATTATTATTGTTGATAGTTGTACTATCGCTTTTTGTTATTGATTGGTTTTGTGTTCGTTTTCAGCCTAAACCAAGTACTATTAGGTTAACAATGCCTATTTAAATTTCGCGTGCGGGTGTTCTTTCGCCTGCGCGCGTTTTTTATTCCTGTAGTAAATTCTGCGTAGCGCAGCGGTGCAGCCAAAAAGAGTGCAACGCACTCCACCCTACGCCCTTGCGCAATTGCGCTCGGACGCAGTCCGAAACGTGAGCGTAGCGAGGTCGACCAAACGGAGTGCGATGGTTATTCCAACCCATAAACAACGCCATTTAGCTTGATGGCGTCAGCCACTTGCCTTGATAATGTCAATCGGGACACGCTTCCGACCTCTACCACAGAAGAGGTGCACAACGTATAAAATTCTAATGCTTTTTCGCTTGTGCATTGTGTTTCCCTTGATATAAATCAATTAATCATAACTTTATGAAAAAAATCTTTATCATAGTGTCCATTATAACTTATTTGTATTCGTACCCAAGAATGTCAATTTGTAACAACCACAATGATAGTTTTTCAATAATATTTTGTACTTTTGAAATCAATATCAAGAGTCTTGATAGTTGGTATAAATTAATCAAAAATGCAATACAATCGTAAGATAATACATATAGATATGGATTGTTTTTATGCAGCAGTTGAATGTCTTGACAATCCTGCGCTTTTGGGTGTGCCTGTTATTGTTGGGCACGACTCAGAACGAGGTGTTGTGTCTACAGCCAGTTATGAAGCGCGTCGTTATGGTGTACATTCTGCACAATCCATACGTATGGCTAAGCGGTTGTGTTCAGATCTGCATATTGTAGAACCGCATTTTGAGCGTTACAAGGAAATCTCAGATGCAATTCATAAGATTTTTCAGAGGTATACTGATTTGATTGAACCAATCTCACTTGACGAAGCATTTCTTGATGTCACAGAGAATAAGAAAAATATAGAACTTGCAATTGATATAGCTAAGGAAATAAAGTTCGCAATTTGTAAAGAAATTGGGCTTACGGCTTCTGCCGGTGTTTCATATTGCAAATTACTCGCAAAAATAGCATCTGATTATAATAAGCCAGATGGACTTTGTGTTATACATCCAGACAATGCGATAACGTTTCTTGACAAATTGAAGGTTGAAGACTTGTGGCTTGTTGGTCATAAGACTGCCCTTGAGCTACATTCGCTTGGTATCTTTACAGTCAAACAATTGCGTGGTCAATCGCTTACTACTTTAACACGTCTTTTTGGGAAGCGTGGACAACAATTCTATAACTATGCTCGTGGCATAGATGATAGTCCGATAGAAGTTCGTAATGTGAGAAAATCAATGAGTTGTGAAAATACTTTTATGCAAGATCTTTCAATACGTTCTAATGTCATTATTGAGTTATATCATATAACTATTGAACTTGTTAATCGTTTGTCTGAAAGCGGTTTTGTAGGACACACACTTACACTAAAAGTAAAGTATGCTGATTTCACGCAAGTCACGAGGAGTGTAACCCACACTACCCCACTCTTGACGAAACATGAGATACTGCCATTAGCAAAAAAACTTCTTGCTAAAATTGAATTTAATACCTTACACCCAATAAGGTTAATGGGACTTGGTGTCAGTAGTGGAGATGAAAAGTCAAAAGAAGAAAAGGAACCAAAAATACACTATGGAGAACCAATGCTTCCTTTTACTTAATAACAATAGAAAAAGGGCAACCCAATATCACTATTGGATTGCCCTAACACATATTATTATATTGCTAAATTAGCAAACCTTGTGCGAACCGTCGCTAATAACAACGTCGATAACCTTAGGCTCCTTGCCATATTTTGCAGAGTACTTTGCCTTAGCATCAGCGATGAACTGATCATAGAGCTCGTCCTTTACGAGGTTGATTGTGCATCCACCGAAACCGCCACCCATGATACGGCTACCAGTAACGCCATTCTCCTTGGCGATGTCGTTGAGGAAGTCTAGTTCTTCACAAGAAACCTCATACTCCTTGCTGAGACCTTCATGAGTTTCGTACATCTTCTTGCCAACAGTCTCGTAGTCGCCTGCATTAAGAGCATCACAAACAGCAAGAACACGGTCTTTTTCGCCGAGTACGAAGTGAGCGCGCTTGTAGTCTTCCTCACCTACTTCTTCCTTAACCTCCTCAAGCTGTTCCCATGTGCAGTCGCGCAGAGTCTCGAAGTGAGCCTCCGGATGTTTAGCAGCGATATGCTTAACAACATTCTCGCAAGAGTTGCGGCGGTCGTTGTAAGGAGAGCCGGCAAGCTCATGCTTCACGCAAGAGTTGAGGAGCACCAGTTTGTAGCCAACAGGCTTGAAGGGGAAATATTCGAACTCGCGGCTGCGGCAGTCGAGACGCATGAGGCAACCTTCTTTACCGAATACACTTGCAAACTGGTCCATGATACCGCAGTTTACGCCACAATAGTTGTGCTCTGTAGCCTGACCTGCGAGAGCCATATCCCACTTGCTTACCTTGTTATCGCCGAAGAGGTCGTTGATGGCAAAAGCGAAGCAGCTCTCAAGGGCAGCTGAAGAAGACATACCAGCACCGAGAGGAACGTCACCAGCAAACGCTGTATTGAAGCCCTTCACGTCTACACCGAGTTTACGCATCTCCTGAACAACGCCATAGATGTAGCGTGCCCAGCTTGCGCGCGGTCCCTGGGGATCGTCGACCTTGAACTCAACACGGTCCTTGAGGTCGATTGAGTAGCACATAACAGTGTTTGTGCCATTCGGGCGAAGCTCTGCCATAATACCCTTGTCCACTGCACCAGGGAATACGAAACCTCCGTTATAGTCAGTGTGCTCACCAATGAGATTAATACGACCTGGTGACTGATAAATATTTCCTGTCTTACCGTCGAAGTGCTTAATGAAGCGACTTCTTACAAATTCGATATCCATAATTAATAAGGTTTTAGTTATAAATGTTTTATTAGTGTAAAAAGGCTTGCCCACAAGAGCAAGCCCTTATATATTCAATATGATTATTCTACAGGAATGTCTGTATTGACATTCTTTGAGCCCCAAAGAGCGTAGTAGAAAATGTATGCAGCAGCAAGAAGTACTACTACGAAACTTGTCATGTAGTCATGCGTGAAGTCAATAACAAAGCCCTGAATACCGATCATCACAGCGAAGCCTGCAACCATCATCATGAAAGCGCCTGAAGCCTTTGCTGTGTATTTGCCAAGACCTTCGGTAGCAAGGTTGAAGATACCACCCCACATCACAGATGCACAGAAACCAACGAGCATAATTGCAAAGATACCAACAGGTATCTCACCCCATTTCAGGCTGAGTGTTGTGTAGTCAATACCCGGGAAGCTAATGGTCTGCTCAACAGGAAGCATAATACCTAATGCAACGAGAACCATTGCAACAAAGCTAACTGTAGCAATCATAGCCTTTGCAGAAACCTTACCACCAATCATACCGCCTACGAAACGTCCGATCAGCATGAAGATAAAGTAAACAGCACTAAGAGTACCAACGTAACCTGCATCCATAGCAAGACCTGGGTTTACTGCATCCTTAGCTGAAGTAAGGTAAGCAAGGATGTATGTTGGAGGACAAACCTCCACAGCACCATAGATTGCAATTGCAAGCATACCAAGCTTGAAGTGACGGAATGAGAAGCAGCTATATTTGTCGTCTGCCAATGCGTCTGCCTTAGGCTGTTCTGGCTCCTGAATCTTTGTGAAGAAAATAACAACGAGTGCGAAAACAAAAATTGCAAGTGCAATCATCAACGCTGGAATTGCAGCTGAAACCTTAGCAGTACTTGCATCGCCAATAAGTGCACCCATAAGGATGTAAACACAAACGGCTGCAGCCGAATTAAATACGCCACCAATCTGAACCAATTGGTTACCAGTGTTGCCACCACCACCAAGAAGGTTGAGCATTGGGTTTACAACGGTGTTGAGCATACACATGCAAAGACCAGAAATGAAAGCACCAATAAGGTAAACAACGAAGCCCATAGAGCCACTGAGCCACTGGATAAGAAGTCCAACAATACCTACAATCAGAGCGAGGAGGGCTGTCTTCTTGTAGCCAAACTTCTGAATAAGAAGACCTGCTGGGATACCCATAAGGAAGTAAGCGCCAAAGTTGCCATAGTTGCCTACCTGTGCAAGAGTATCAGATACACTAAAGTTGTTTTTCAGAATGACAGCCATTGGTGAGCAAAGGTTGGTCACAAAGGCAATCATAGCAAAGAGGAAAATCATTGCAATGATAGCAACGAAGTTACCTTTTTTTGTTGTGGAATTTCCCATTGTTTTGTTTGTTGTTTTAGTTATTTTTTATTGATTAGTACATTCAACAAAGTTGCGGAGGGGTGATTCCTCCGCATTATTTTATGCAGTGTAGCGGAGGCGTGCAACCTCCGCTACATAGTTTGTCTACTTTTCTACTCCGAACTTATACACTGTCTTCTGTGTATACTGTTCACCAGGATTCAAAACCACTGATGGGAAGTAAGGATGGTTCGGTGAATCAGGGAAGTGCTGTGCTTCAAAGCAGATAGCACTGCGACGTGGGAATGTAGCACCGTTCTGTCCCTTATATCCGTCAGCCCAGTTGTCGCTGTAAACCTGAACACCTGGCTCTGTGGTATACACCTCCATTGTTCTGCCACTTACCGACTCCTTGATACGTGCTGCAAAGCTGAGTTCGCCCTCTTCCTTCTTGTTGAGCACGAAGCAATGGTCATAACCTGCACCATTCTTGATTTGTTCGTGGTCGGCATCAATGTCCTGACCTACAGTCTTCGGCGTACGGAAGTCGAATGGTGTACCCTTTACGAAACGCACCTCTCCAGTAGGAATGGAAGTCTCATCTATCGGCAGATAGTAGTCTGCATTGATTTCGCATTCCAGATTTTCGATAGAAGGAGTCGGGTTGGCAATGCCTGCGAGGGAGAAGAATCCATGACTTGTTAGGTTTACAACAGTCTTCTTATTTGTTGTAGCCATATATTCGATAACAAGTTCGTTGTCGTCAGTGAACGAGTATTCAACTGTTACTTTCATCTCGCCAGAGAAACCTTCTTCACCATAAGGACTTACGTACTTCAGTACGAGTGTGTGCTCGTTCATCTGAAGTGCTTCCCATACTTTTGCGTTGAAGCCTTTCAAGCCACCATGTAAACAGTTTGGACCGTTGTTAATAGGCAACTGATATTCCTTGCCATGAAGCTGAAAACGTCCCTTGCAGATACGATTGCCATAACGTCCTACAAGTGTAGACAAATAAGGTTCGGGAGAATTTATAACGTCTTGAATGTTGTCATGGCCCTGAATCACATTAGCTCTATTGCCATTCTTATCTGGAACCATAATTGCAACGAGTGCACCACCATAATTAGTAATGGCAACCTCATTGCCTTGATTGTTTTTCAAGATATAAAGGTCGGTCTCTTTACCGCCTACTGTAGTCTGAAAATCGCTTCTCTTCAGACCGCAGATATTTTCTGTTTCGGTTGTGTTAATCATAAATTAAGTTTTTTAGTTACTTATATAGTATGCAAAGTAACCAAAAAAAAATGTAACATACAAAAGAAAGCACCAAAATTACTTGGTGCTTTCCGTTAAAAACAATTAATTGTTATTTTCTAAATATGTGAGAAGGTCAGCAACCACATAACTGCTACCTCCGATGAAGATAAAATCTTCTGGCGAAGCCTCATTGCAAGCTACGTTATACGCAGCTTCAACACTGTTGTAGCATGTGCCGTGAAGACCGCATTCCTCTCCTATCTTCTGTATTTTATCTTCAGTTATGGCTCGATGTGTTGTTGCTTTGCAGAAATAGTAGACTGCATCTTTCGGTAGCATAGCCATAACATGACTTACGTCTTTGTCGTCCACCATTCCGAAAACAATACGCTTTGTCTTGCCCTTCTGTCTAACAATCTGTTTACAAAGGTAGTCCCAACCAGCTACGTTATGTCCCGTATCACAAATGGTGAGCGGAGTTTTGCACAATGTCTGCCAGCGACCAAGAAGTCCAGTTGACTCACATACATTAGCAAAACCTGCAGTAACGCAATCGGTATTTTTAATAATTCCAAGCTTGCGTAATTGGTTGACAGCGTTGAGTACTGTATTGGTGTTCTTCTGTTGGTAATCGCCACATAATTCGCCTTTAATGATGCCGTATGTCTTTGTTTTATAACACATAACGCTATTTTCTTCAAGCGAACATCCAAACACCTCTTTGCTGTCTTCTGCGAAGACAATGGGGGCATTTACTGCTTTCGCCTTAGCTTCAAACACCTCGCGTGTCTCATCACAGCACTCCCCTATCACAACTGGTACATTAGGCTTTATGATGCCAGCCTTCTCTGCGGCTATCTTTGCCAGGGTGTTGCCAAGAAACTGAGTGTGGTCGAAACTGATATTTGTTATGACAGATAGAAGCGGCGTGATGATATTGGTGCAATCGAGCCTACCTCCCAAGCCAACTTCAATGACTGCAATATCAACCTCTTTCTCTGCGAAATATTTGAAAGCAAGTGCGGTTGTGAGTTCAAAGAAAGACGGATGTAATGGTTCAAAGAAGTCGCGCTCTTGTTCAACAAAGTCTACAACATATTGCTCATCAATGCACTTGCCGTTTATACGGATACGTTCGCGAAAATCTACAAGATGCGGAGAAGTGTAAAGTCCGACTTTGTAGCCAGCCGACTGAAGTATAGCTGCCAAGGTATGCGAGCAGGAACCTTTTCCGTTAGTTCCTGCCACGTGTATGGTCTTGAACTTGCGGTGAGGATGGTCGAAATGACGGTCGAGTTCTTCCGTATTATACAAGCCCTCTTTATAAGCAGAAGCCCCCACCTTTTCAAAGACGGGGGTCGAATTAAATAGATATTCTATCGTTTCCTGATAATTCATTTCTGTGAGGTCAACTAGTTGGTTATTAGTTGAAATAATTCTTGAAGCGTTCGAAGATAGACTTCTTTGTCTCCTTATCGCCCTTGAAGTTATCGCTTCCTACGAACGACTCAACAGCCTTCTTCTCATCTTTCGACAGGGTCTTCGGAACATATACGCTGATGTTTACAACGAGATCGCCTGTGCCCGTGCCATAGCCTTGAACAGAAGGCAGACCCTTGCCGCGCAAACGGAGCGTCTTACCAGGTTGTGTGCCCGGTTCAATCTTTATCTTAACCTTTGAGCCGTCGATAGTAGGTATCTCTACGTTGCCTCCAAGTACTGCTGTAGGGAAGTCGAGCAACAAATTGTAAATCACGTCGTTGCCATCGCGTACAAATGTGTCATTAGGCTCCTCTGAGATGTACACCTGAATGTCGCCATTGATGCCATTATGCTGTCCGGCACTGCCCTTGCCCGGAACGTTTACTACCATTCCTTCTGCTACACCTGCTGGTATCTTGATTTCGACAACCTCTTCACCTTTTACGATGCCCGTGCCGCCACATTCCTTGCACTTATTCTTTATGACAGTACCTTCACCATGACAAGTAGGACACTCCGACTGGGTTTGCATCATGCCAAGCATAGTGCGGACGGTGCGAGTAACAACACCGCTACCGTGACAAGTAGGACAAGTTTCGCTTGCACTACCATTCTCGGCACCCGAACCATTACAATGTGTACATGTAACGTCCTTCTTCACCTTGAACTTCTTTGTAGTTCCGGTAGCTATCTCCTGCAGAGAGAGTGTCACCTTTATGCGCAAATCGGCACCGCGGTACTGTGGCTTCTGACGTTGACCGCCACCACCGAATCCGCCAAAACCACCGAATCCACCACCATGTCCGCCGAACACATCGCCGAACATAGAGAAGATATCGTCCATCGAGAAACCACCTGCGCCACCGAATCCGCCGCCACCGAATCCGCCACCAGGAGCATCAAAGCCGAACTGGTCGTATTGCTGGCGTTTCTGAGGATCGTGAAGTACGTCGTAAGCTTCAGCAGCTTCCTTGAACTTCTCCTCAGCCTCTGTATTGCCTGGGTTACGGTCGGGGTGATATTTGATAGCTATCTTTCGATATGCCTTCTTGATTTCGTCGTCTGTGGCGGTCTTGCTGACGCCAAGCACCTCATAATAGTCTCTCTTTGCCATTATATATTAATGTATAAGTGGTTTAAATTACTGTCCTACTGCTACCTTCGCGTGACGAATAACCTTATCATTGAGCTGATAGCCCGTCTGAACGCAGTCGATAACTTTACCTTTTTTGTCATCGCCCATACCCGGAACCATTGCAACGGCTTCGTGAAAGTCGACATCGAAGTCCTTTCCTTCTGTCTCAATTTTTCTTACGCCGAGCGATTCGAGCGTCTTGTTAAACTTGTTGAAAATAATCTGTACGCCTTCCTTGATAGCATTTACGTCTTCTGTTTTGTCAGCAATGGCGCGTTCGAAGTCGTCAAGAATCGGCAGGAAAGCACAAACAGCCTTCTCGCTACCATTGAGCAGAAGCTCCGCCTTTTCCTTGAGTGTACGCTTGCGATAGTTGTCAAATTCTGCAACTGCACGCAGATACTTGTCTTTGTACTGCTCTACTTCTTTCTTGGCTGCTTCAAGCTGCTCCTCTACTGTGAGTTCCGTTGTCTTCTCTTCTGCCGAATTGTCAGTGTTTGCAGATGTGTCTTCTGTATTGTCATAAGAAATCACATTGTTTTCAACGTTCTCATCATTGATTTCGATGTTATTCCCTGTATTTTCGTTATTTTTCATATTATATTAAACTTTAGTATTTATATGTTATTTAGCAAATACCTTGCCAATTTGTGTTTCACGAAAAAAATAGAGACAACATAGACATAAATTGTATATGCTGTCTCTATTGCTATGTCGTTTAAACTATTTAATGTTAATCGAATTAACCTTTTGCGTACATTTTAGCTTTCAGCTCCTTTATCTCCTCGTTGTAAATGTAATCATCGTAATCCATGAGTTTATCGATAGTGCCGTTTGGCGTAAGCTCTATGATACGATTTGCTACAGTCTGAATAAACTCGTGGTCATGGCTTGAGAACAAAATGTTGCCTTTGAAACCAACGAGGTTGTTATTAAACGCCTGAATGCTCTCGAGGTCGAGGTGGTTGGTTGGCGTGTCAAGGATCAGACAGTTAGCATTCTTTAGCTGCATACGTGCAATCATACAACGCATACGCTCGCCTCCAGAGAGTACGTTCACCTTCTTCAGTACCTCTTCGCCAGAGAAGAGCATGCGTCCGAGGAAGCCCTTCATTACGACTTCGTTACCCGGACCATACTGCGAGAGCCAGTCGACAAGGTTCTTGTCGTTTTGGAAGAATTCTGTATTGTCGAGTGGCAAGTAGGCTGTTGTGATTGTCACGCCCCATTTGAATGTTCCTGCTGTAGCTTCACGATTGCCATTAATTATCTCGAAGAGCGCAGTCATTGCCTTTGGGTTATGGCTGAGGAACACAACCTTCTCTCCCTTTTCTATGTTGAAGCTTACGTTGTCAAAGAGTACTGTACCGTCATCATCAACTGCCTTCAAGCCCTCAACTTCAAGAATCTGGTTGCCTGGTTCGCGCTCCATCTGGAAGATAATGCCTGGGTACTTGCGGCTTGATGGACGAATTTCCTCGACATTGAGCTTCTCAAGCATCTTCTTACGCGATGTTGTCTGCTTACTCTTTGCCACGTTTGCAGAGAAACGGCGAATGAACTCCTCAAGTTCCTTGCGCTTCTCCTCTGCCTTCTGGCGTTGGTTCTGTGCCTGACGCAGAGCGAGCTGTGACGACTCGTACCAGAAAGAATAGTTGCCGGCAAACACTGTAACCTTTCCGAAGTCGATATCCACGGTCTGTGTGCTGACTGCATCAAGGAAGTGGCGGTCGTGGCTTACAACGAGCACCGTTTGCTCAACATTGCTCAAATACTCCTCAAGCCACTGTACGGTGTCGAGGTCCAAGTCGTTGGTAGGCTCGTCAAGCAAGAGGTTGTCCGGATTGCCGAAGAGAGCCTTTGCAAGCATCACGCGCACTTTCTCGTTGTTTGACAGTTCGCTCATCTGCTTTTCGTGCAGCGATTCGGGTATACCGAGGTTAGAGAGCATCTGTGCAGCATTGCTTTCTGCCTCCCAACCTTCCATCTCTGCAAATTTCAACTCAAGGTCGGCAGCACGTACACCATCCTCCTCGGTCATCTCTGCCTTGCTGTAGAGTTCCTCACGCTCCTTCATGTTCTTCCAGAGAGGTTCGTGACCCATGAGCACGGTATCAAGTACGCGGTATGCGTCGAACTTAAAGTGGTCCTGTTCGAGCACAGAGAGACGCTCACCAGGACCGAGTTCTACAGAACCCTTGTTTGGCTCCAAATCGCCACTGATAGCGCGAAGTAATGTAGACTTACCAGCACCATTTGCGCCGATAACTCCGTAAATATTGCCTGGAGTAAACTTCAGATTTACGTCCTTGTAGAGAACTCTCTTACCAAATTGAATAGCGAGATTGCTAACTGTTATCATATTGCCTTTTCTTCTTTATATTGTTTCGAGGTGCAAAGTTACACATTATTTTCTGGATGGGCAAATTTTATGGTTAGCATATCTAAACTATAGTTTGGCAGTAAAAAAGGATAATTGTAGTACTCCCTATGTAGTACTGGAGTAATCTCAATGTAGTACTGGAGTAATCTCGCTACTATACTGCAGTAATCTCACTACCAGTACTGCAGTAATCCCTATGCCTGTAGTTTAACGCTTTTAGTTGACTACTTTCAGTCTTAATTGTAAAGTTGGTTGA
>ENA-OWPL01000097-OWPL01000097.1-human-gut-metagenome-genome-assembly--contig:-NODE-97-length-69054-cov-10.034073_pt1 | contig 69054 bp, 107 predicted proteins | sample MGYA00248263_ERZ651844 | MGnify/ENA primary metagenome ERZ651844 (study PRJEB26924, sample SAMEA4378256) | human gut metagenome | biome: human gut; feature: human-associated habitat; material: faeces...
TGTCGATCCATTCTTTGTTGGCCGGTACAAAGGTCTTCGGAGCTGCCAGCTTATACCGCGGCGTCGGCAGGCCGTTGCTTGAGGTATCGGGTTTGCGAATTGGCATATCGATTCCCCATTCTGTGCACAACTCTTGTAGCGTAGCTTGCATTGTGGCATTGCTGTAGGCCGCATTAGCAAACAATGTTGCAACCAGTTGCTTGGTCTTTTTAGTAATTCCGGCCTCCTCTGTATTGCCAGCGTTCTTCTGCAACTCATTGATGGCTTTCGCTGCATCTGCAATGCCCTGTTCAATGTGCATCATATTGGCTGCATACACGGTGGTCTGCCCGTCAATCCAGCTCTGTTTCTCGTAGGTCATTATCATCCCTCCCGAACACGGTTTTCAATGATATGATTGGCTTGATGTTTGATTTTGGCGCCATAATGGCACATACGATCTTCCTCCAATCAGCGTGGTCAAAGATTCATATAATAGTAGCTGGTCATACTGCCTCCGATACGACTATACCGTGCCAAGAACCATTTTCCCGATAGCAGCTTTGCCGAGGGTTGCAGTAGTACTAGAAGTGCCTGAACCCATTCCCCATTCTTCCCGCAGTGCATTGTAAGTTGCCTGCATAGCTGTGTTTTTATATGCGGCGTTTTCGAACAGAGTCAAAATGTATCCCTTCGCGTTATTCGAGATGCCATCTCCGACAGAAGGGCCGAGTGCAAAGATTTTGTCTGCAATCTCAGTCACTTTATTGGCTTGTTCTTCTATGGAGTTGGCCTTTTCTTCTATAGATTTTTCAATGCTTTCTGCTTCTTTTTTGAGCTGAACAATCGTTTCAGCTTTGAGTTCGAGAGCTTCAAGCTCGGATTCGGGGATTCCAGCAAGCAAACGCCAGGAGTCATCATTGTCAAGCATATATACTCGTGCTGTAGCGACACAGTATGCAATGCTTGTCTTGTGAGCGTATTTCTTAACTCCTGACAAGCCTCCTCTTGTCGTGCTGGTTGGAAGGTTATCAATGTCGGCGGGCTTGTCGCACATGAACTTATACCAACAGTCCGTCTCGGATTCGAGCTTTTTTTCAACGACCAGAATCGCCACGTATCCTCTCCTCCTTTTCCTCAGCTTTTTTCTCTAGCGAGAACAGTTCCTCAGAAAGTTCTGCTCCGATGATTTCTTTAGCTTCTTTTTGAGGAAGATAGATTTTCTTTGGCTCGACATCGCCAATTTCTAAACAGCGCTTGTTCTGGTAGTAACAAGCTGACAGAACACGAGCTTTGTGGGCGTAGCAAATTCCCGTATACCGTTTGTTTGCTGTCCCGTAAAGCTCATAGTTGTATCCGCTGCACCAGCCGCACCCTCTTGCTACCGGGCAGTGGATACATTCATCTGTTGACTGGCTCGTCATTGTGATGCTGTCCAGTTCTTCCTTAACTTTTCGTTGCTGCTCCGTAGAATAAAGCCCGTTATGGCAGTCTCCAAAACAGACCTTCGATGCTTTTTCTTCTCCGATGGAGATTGGAGCATAGCGAATGCAGGGGTACGCCTTGCCATCCGGTGCAAAGGCCAGCATGTTTCCCGTGCCGCCGCAATAATTTCTGTCGTCGGCAGGGTCATTTGGGGTCCCGATGTCTGCCTCTAAGATTGAGACATACGAAAAGCATCTGGTCTCAATCAGCCAATTGGAGAGATTCCGAAGTTCGGAGTAGATTTGCGCAGCATCCTCGCGCGTATAATTCGGCTCGTATGCAAAATTGCAGTTAATGACTTCGCATCCCTCAGCAACCATCATCTTGATGCTCGGCGTGATGTACTGGATGGAACCCGGAACAAAGGTCATCTTGGAGTTGTACCAACCATATTTCTTTCCGTCCTGAAAAGCACGATAGGCCGTGTCAAATGACCCAATTCCATTCTTATCCACCCGAAAAGCATCGTGGAGTTCCTTAACTCCATCAATGGAGACTGTCACTGACATCATATCGTGGTATTTTCGGAACAAATGCTGTGCTTCTGGTGTGAACCAGAGTTGACCATTTGTGGCAAAGGAGATGCGCGAAAATGGAGCGATCGGGATATGTTTCCTCCAGCATTCCGCGATGAAGTAGTCACATATCTTTTCGATGAGCTCAGCCTGAAGCAAAGGCTCCCCACCGATGAAATCGAGGACGATTCCCTTGGTTTTCTTGCAAATGAAATTGCCATCGTCCTTTTCATACAAGTCCAGAATGTAGTCAATGATTTTCTTGCCGGTTTCGAGCGTCATGGACTGGCAGCTTTTATGGTTCTCATAGCAATATGAGCAGCGAAGTGTGCAGTCGCCAGTGATTTGGAATGTCACGCCACGGCTGACACGAAAATCGCCATCCTCGGCAGTTCCGAAAAGCTTGCACAGGTAATCTGTATAATCACGAGCGCTCGCGGGTTTTTCTTTCACCATGTACAAGTCACTTCCATTCTGTCGAAATCGAACTCATAGCGCATATCCGGAGGCACAGTCCCAATCAAAGATGCAAAGAGTTCATTTTGAGCCAAGGAAAGCTCAATGTACGTAGTCTGATACAGCTTTTGGTTTTCTTCGATCATGGCTTTCAACTGCTCCGAAGGAGCCTCGGAGTACGCCCTTGCCAGGATTGAAATAAACGATCGGTAGCTTTTGCAAATGTAATTCAGCCTCTCGATTTCGAGGCTTTCCTGTGCTGTAAGCTGGAATTTCTTTTTATTCGATTTTTCCATATGTGTCTATCCTCATATCATCAAAATGCGGCATCTTTCCATCGACAGCTGCATATTGTTCATTTGCTTTCGAAAAAGCCGCCAATAGCTGTAAGAAGGTGTGGAGTTCTCGGCTCTGATCCTTGGAAAGAAATCCCAGAATGGCATTGCCAAATACATACATTGCAAGGATGCGTTCGTCGGAATCAAGGCTCAGAGAGGCAATCTTCTGAAGCTCTTCATTGTCGAATGGAGCAAGGTCTTTGATATGAAGCGCACCATCCGGAAAAGTGTTTACAGCAAGGGCATAGCTGAACAGCTTTTTTTCAGCATCGGATTCAAACTTTTTCTCACAGGCCAGCGCCATAGCGCAGATAACGTTCTCGATGTACTTGCTCCACGCAATGAAGTCTTTTGTGTTGGGGTTCTGAAACACCGACAAGTATGCGAAGCATCGAGAGAACCTGTTGCCTTGCCGCATCCGCTGGCAAATCGTAAAGTCTTCTGGAACAATACTTTCTTGCAGCATCAATTTACACAGGGCTCGATTCCGTTCATAAAAAGAGTCTGTCTCTGCTGCTCTGACCTGAAATGTGATAGGTTCCATCATTAACTCCTTAAAATCACAAAAGCGATCCACAATTCGAACAGGACCACACACATCCTCCAGCACAGGAGTTTCCACCACAGGTGCCACTACACTGCCCTGCACAGTCACCGCCACAGCCAGAGCAGCTACCAGCACAACTGCCACCACCACAGCTTCCACTGCAGCCATAGCAGCCGCCGGAACAGCCATTCGAACAGGCCATTTGACAGCTATCGCCACAGCCACCTTTGCATCCGCCACTGCACGAAGTGTTGCAAGAACCAGTACAGCTCCCCGTACATGTGTTCGTGCAGGTATTGTTACAACCTCCCGTGCAGGTGTTCGTGCAAGTGTTGTTACAGCTTCCAGTACAAGAGCCGGTACAACTTCCAGTGCAAGAACCAGTACAGCTGCCCGTACATCCACTGCAGGTGGAGTAACAGCCGGAGTAACAAAGACCCGAACAGGACGCAGCGCATCCAGTGTCTCCGCCGCCAGCTGGGTTCTTCCGTGACAGCTCATAAATTTTTGCTGACGCAGCATTCAACGTGTCAGCAGTAACAAGGCTATGAGAGGCCTTGGTATAGTTGCTTCCACAGATTGCATCGACCGGCTGGGTGATTTTCCGGATATGTTCGTCGAGAACCAGACCGCTTCTGGACGGTTGCGTCCCATAATCATAGGAACTGCCGTTATATTGTGTCATCGAGCCAACACTCGCCGAAGTGCTTCGACGTGAAATTTCTGATTTTACAAGTTTTTTCAGAGCAATGTACTCATCCGGCGAGATTAAAGCTCCTCTTGTAGACATAACATCACCTTCCTACTCGAATGCGCAGTCTTCGCACATCAGTTCTGTCATCGCTTTCAACGGCGTAACCTACAACGCAGTAGGAAGAATATTGCTCGTCCTTTCGCGCTGCTCGTCCGACTCCGGGGATGTCAGAGGGCAAAATAATATCCCCGGTGCAGATTGGCCCGGTCACTCGTGTCATAACACGCCCGGCCAACGCAACAGGGATATACTTTCCAATATTCTTTTCGTGGTAGTCTTCCGTATCAGATGCGTATTCGCCGCCGATCAGCATCGCGTACTCGTCAGAATGAACTCCAGCAATCATCTTACACCGAACATCCGCACGAACATAACGTTCGTTTTGGCTGGTGACATCAAGTGCAATGATGTCACCAGGCTCGGTCTCCCCACCGCGTGGGAACCATTCCGCATAGTCGTTATAGACTGCGCCGTAACATTTGGAGAAATTGGCCACGCCGGAGGTGTTGATGTAATAGGACGTGTTACCGAAGGAGACTGTGCCATGAAATGTACCGCCGCCGGTCGGCATCGCTCCGATGTTGCTGCAAGCACCCGACGCAGTTGATGAACCAGTTCCGCCGCGTCCAATTGGGAAAACACCAGAGTTGATATCAGATGCAGCGTGGCCATGCTGCTTCGGTGCCGCGCCAAGGTTCTCGCGAGCGGCATCTCTGGTACTTGAACCGGTTCCACCCTGTTCAATTGGAAAGACACCAGAGTTGATTTCAGACGCAGAATGTCTATGCTGTTTTGGTGCCGCGCCAAGGTTCTCACGGGCGGTATCTTTATTGCTCGAACCGGTTCCGCCCCGTGCGATTGGAAAAACGCCAGAGTTGATGTCAGATGCAGGATGACTGTGCTGCTTCGGTGCAGCACCAAGATTCTCGCGGGCGGCATCTTTTTCACTCGCACCAGTGCCACCATGTGCAATCGTCAACACTCCGGAATTGATATCCGAAGCAGCATGATTATGCTGTTTTAAGGCAAATGCTTCGGCATGTTTTCCGTCTAATAAATCTGCATCACAGCCGACCATCAGTCCATATGGTTTCAGAAGTTCAACAATTGCGCTTGCAGTAAAGCTCACTTTTGGCAAGGCATCATTGGCGGTTCGCTGAATGTCGGTTACATTGCCGAACATTTCCTTCAGGATTGCATTGATGATATAAAAGACGCGGTTGAACTGTTGCGCTGTCGGGATTCCGTTGACACCTCCGACAATATAGGCCCATCCACCGGTCCATTCTTCAACTGTAAGAGGAGCCTGAACGCCGTTCGCAGAAAAAAGGTTCTGGATATATTCGTTCAGATCCGTCGCTTTTTGGTCTGCCATAGTATCAATTCCCTCCTATCACATTATAGACTGGGCGAACTTTCCCTTTCCAAAGCCGCATACATTCGGGTTCAAATCAGAAAAACCGAACGTATCGGTGTCCTTTGTTGAGAGAGAAGTCCTAACTTTTACGCCTGCGGGATGAATTATCAAATCGTGTGTTCCGAGCAACGTCATGACGATGTCGGAAAAAGGTGCAGAAACAGAGAGGTAAAATGTTGCAGGCGTGTCGGTTCGCTCGCTATATAGAACCTGTGTCGCACCAAAGATTATTTTTGTGGCGTTGATGATATCGTTCGGTGTGCACCGGCAGGAATTGATATACGCTTTATACTTGAGCGTGATGCTGTATATTTTATCGTCGTCGGCGAGTTCTCGACTTCCAATCATTTGGCCGGCTTCATGTCGTGTGAGACCTACGAGTTGACCAATGCGGTCAAGCTGAACGCCACTGCACATGTCAATGTAATTCAGAAGTTCAAATTCATCGAACTCAGTTGTGAGTTCATCGAACTCAGTTGAGAATGCTTCCAGGAAGCCATCAATTACTGAAGGATTCTCTCCGCCAGTCGAAAAAGCTTCCGCACTTAATTCTTTATATGCCATTTTTAACCTTCACATCAAATAGAACGCTGCAAAATCCATTTTCCGGTAGAATCCTTTTTATACGTTGAGGGCGGGTCGGCTACAAAAGCCAAACTTCCCATAGCGCCATTTTCCGGAATAGATTTCAAATCATCTACACTATCGCATGTATAGTCAACAAAATATCCAACAGTGAATGAGCCAAGTCTGAATTGCATTGGGAGTTTTGCTCGCATTTCCTCAAATGATGAAATCATGATACTTTCACAATCCTTATCCCATTTGCGACGATCAACGGTTGCTGCTCTTTAGAGACAGCAACAACGCCAACTGCCATACTACTATCCTCAACACTGCTGACATCAGACTTCTCATTCAGCGTTCCTCGGATTTCGACATAATCCACACCAGAGATATTCTCCAGAATTGGGCGGATGAGCCTCTGAAGACGAATGGGTTTTCCCACTTCAGGGCTCTCGTTGGACAACAGCGCTTTGATTCTTTCCTCGTAGTCATCATCAAGTCCACCAGCACTTGTGATTTTTATGGACAGCAGCAGGTAAACTGTTTTGACTCTTGTGAATTCGAGGTATTGACTGTTCCCGTTCATATCGGTCGCATAGGAGTAATAAGACCCATATGCGCGGATTCCGGCAGCTTTATTTTTCCAGATTACATTTGCGACTGCGGCATCCGAGCCTCCCTGGACAACGATCTCAATGCTGTGCGGAGGTCGGCCATCAGCATCAGTCTCATCTGTGTCGTTCTGGTAGCCTGTAGCATAGGTGACACCTTCCACATCGCTGTACAGGATGGAAACGATACTCGCCACCGTTCCAAGAGCCCGGTTCGCCAATCGGTCAATGTAGGACGACCGGGCTTCAGCGTCAGTTTGCTCCAGGTGGCCCGAATTAGGCGTGATCCTGTTTGCTACAGACTCAAATCCATCAATATTCGTCACGATTTTTGTTATCGTGTTATTGGCATGGATGAAACTTCCGTAATCGACGCTTTCGAACAGAATATTGCTCGTTACACGGACGATGGTGACATATTCACATGTGTTGGACGAAAAGCAGTCGGATTCCTTAGCACCGTTCAGCACGATGGTTCTCTGGCCCTTCTCGTTCGTTTCGGTTTTGACGGAAATGCCGAAACTTTCAAAAGCCTTGAAACCTTGAAGTTCTGCAATAATTTTATCAATGGCGTCATCATAGGATTTCACCGTTAGCTTTTTAGAGAATTTGGAACTTGAGGATGCTGTTCCAACGTCTCCGGAAGTTGCACTTCTTTCGATGCTGAACGAGAACGTGAAGGTCCCGCTGATATCGTCAATTGGCTGAATGGTAAGACTTGACCAGTTTTTTATTGTGATGGTTCCAATGCTTGCACATTGAAACTGTCGAACCGGCGATGTACTGGTCTGGACAAGCGCGCCGGCTGGAATGATAGTCCCTTCCTTGCCAGTGCAGGAGAGAAAATACGTAGTGCGAGCTTTTCCGATTCGGCTGACGCCGCCGAGCTGCATACAGCGGTCAAGGGCAACGCCTTCAGCAGTAATCGGGGAAAGATTTTCGTATCCGGAAGAATAATCCTCCCAAACCGAAGCAATTTGGTCGCAGAAAATCGTTGTCAAAACATTCAGGATACTCTGCGGATTTTCCGACGGATCGACGCCGATGTTCTCTTTCAGGGCAGTGCAGACTTGGGAATAAATTTCGTCCAGCCGCTTCAGCACAAAGCCTTTTGAGGTAATGCCATAATCACCCAATTTTCAGATTCACCTCGCTTTCGATTTCGCCTTCTGTTGAATTGACTTCAAACTTGCAGGATAGAATTCGGCTTTTGGTATCCGTTGAAAGTTCAAAGGATACGATTTCATGCACACCATTGACGCTCAGTATTTGCTCTTTCAGAATCTTTTCAATGAGTGTGAGATTTGGATTTTTCTGAAATATCTCTTGCAGATACGGAGTGCCCATAGCATTGTTGAACACCCATTCCCCTTTCAGCCAACGGAGCTTTATCTGCAATGCCTGCCGGACAGAATCGATGATTCGGAAATCACCATCAGGTCCGATGTACAAGTCTCCGTTTTTGGTAAGGGCCAAATCTTTTAGTGCCATAGTCGTTCTCCATTTACACCGGCGGGCCACTTGGTCCAACAGGGGTCGTATGCGTGTGCAGATTCATATTGACACCATTGAGTGTCAGAATGCCCTTGACTGAAACATTTCCTGTCACATCGACAGTCGGTGCAGTGACACTCACCGTCGGCGAATTAACGCTTACGCTTGATTCAGTCGCATTTACAGTCGTAGCGCCCAGTGATAGCTTTACGCTCCCATTCTTGATGGTGACAAGGATTCCGCCTTGGCTGATTTTGATTTCATCTTCTTTTACCGAGATGTAGGTGTCCTTTGCGAACATAATGGCCGCATCGGTCTCCCCTGCCTTTTTCACCTTGTCACTTGCCGACTGATTCAGCCCCGGAATCGCGAGAGCATTGGAGAGGTCAAATTTGAAATCATCACCAGCTCCCCCTTCTCCGAACAGGGCAACGCAGCCGTCTCCGGACTTGACGGGAAATGCAAACCCGACGCTTCCATTTTTGCCGCATGGCATCAGGATTCTTACGCCGGGCACCTTTGGATACGGAACGCTCATCCCATCATCTGTAAGGATTCGCAGGTCAGGCGTGATGTCCGCAGTATGATTGTCGGTGATATTATCACTGACTTTTGCCGAAGATGATGTATGAACATCTTCGAGCTTGTCCTCGATAAGTTCACACAGCGCATCCAGTGCTTCTTGTCCGAAATCCGGCATCATACTATTTTTTTACCTCCACAATTTGCGCTTTACAGATCCAATCGCCACCATCTGTGTCTCCGCTGAATGCGATCTTGGACATGCGATAATTGCCAGAGTAGCTATTTGACTCCAGACGAATATAATCGTCAATGTGAATATGTCCATTCATGAGATACGTGATTTCCAGCCCTTTTTTCGATTTTCTTTTGGTGGTGTTTTTGGAAGCCTTCGAACTGTTCTTATCACTGCTTTGGGAGGAATTGAAGAACGGGACCGGAGAACCTATGAGGCCCGTATCCGGAGAAATCAAATAGGCGGCATTCGTGATAGGCTCATCGACGGCGCAAATCTGAATCACACCGTTCTGGATGCTCCAACGAAATCCATCCTTCTTGCATATCTTTTCAACAAGGCTCTTCCCTTTTCCTACAAAGGCGAAATTTTTGAACTCTGAAAAATGAACGCTCTTAGAGTATCGGACACCGCACCCAATTTTCGACGCACAGTCCTCAATGATGCGTTGGCCGCTTACGCTTCCAGAATAGCTCAAGCTGACAGTCCCGTCTCTGGCAGAGGTGAAGCTGTCTGCAAATTCTATCGTGGTCTCATGGTCAGCAGAATCACTCGATGTAGAACAACAGGTAATGGTCCCGCCCATGATAACAGGGATATCGTCGTCATACCCGGCGCTCAGTTCAATCAGACAGTCTTCCTTTTCCAACAGCTGGAGCGTTTCTTTTGACAGGTTCCAAAGATTGATTTTTCCCGTATTGGAGGACACACTTTCTCCAATCTCGACAGAAAACTGACATCGGAGAGCCCTCCCGGTATCAGAATTTATCGCGCCGATCTCTTTTCCGGTCGAACGGTCTTTTCCGATCCTGACGCGATATTGTCGATTGAAATTGCGTTGCATAAAGCCTCCAAGTAAAATCAAGCGTCATCCTGATTGAATGAAGTGTATATCAGATGGGCAGTGCCATTGACAAAATCATTCCGTCCGATCCGCTCATTGTCGCTGGTCACGCCAATGATGCCAGGCGGACCCGCCGTATCCAGATTGAAGAAGTTCCAAATCGCTCCGGGCACCAGTTTTGCCATGCCGATGATGAGCTGCATTTCTGCATCATAGATGCTGAGAAGCCAAAATGCTCCACGCTCGTTCCAGGTAACTCGGAGATAATAGTATGTACCATCCAGACTGACACGCATCGTGGAATCGTTATGGTCCGGAACGGAAAGTTCATAATAGGTCATTACGGGTTCTCCTTCAACAGTCCAGTAGCGATTCCAAGTGAACAGGCAACGCTTCTTTTGGTAGAGCCGGAGCCTTTTTTACTGGTGGAAGAAGATTTTGCCTGCCCGCTGCCGGTGTTTTTGGCAGACTTTCCTCCACGGACATACTTGATATCGATGGTGACAGTCTCAGTTTTTGTGATCGTCACCTGCGTGAGAGTCATCTGGACGTATACACTGCTGCCTGTCTCTACCTTTTTGGGAAGTGTGCAGCTTTCGATGCACATGTTTTCATAGACATCACTACCGACAGTGAATGTCATGATGGCACGTTCCTTCCAGAGCTTTCGAAGCTCTTCGCACATCATCTCCACACGGGCAGAAGAAGCCGCGTGTTCTTTTGACCATGTGACTGGAGAGTTCGAAAATACGGCTTCCACATCCAGCGAAACAGCTTTCAGACAGATGTTGTCACTAATGGAATAGCCGGATTCAGTCGCATATTGAGGAACTTCGCTTTCAAGGGTTTCGCTTCGTTCGATAATGGCGTCGAACTCAAGAGTGCCCAGAGTTGCCGGCTTCGTTACTTTCATCTGAGCTACCTCCCATAGTTAATCATGCGAGCGAGACCGTCGGCAGACTGTGTGCTCTGAGTCGAAACTTCGCTCCGAAGCTTATCAGCAGCGGTCGTGGAATCAACATGGAACGTATATTTTTGATTGTTCTCTTGTCGTACCGATACATTTTTGGTGTTGTTGTTCACGGGACTGGATTTTATCGTTTTGACTGTTACGCCAGTTCCACCAGTCCAGGCTTGATTCTTCATGAGGGCGACGCCGTTCTGTCGGTTAAGATACGGCACATTTTTATTGTTCGAAGACGAAGAGCCTGACCTGTCGGTATTAGACGATACCGGTTTACTCTTGGTTGTCTTTCCTGAACCGTAAGAGCCCGATTTGTCTTTGGGCTTTTCTTGCTTCTGCTGGTCTGATTTATCGCCAGATTTTTCTGACCTGCGCGAGCTTGATTTATCATCGGGCTTTTCCGTTTTGCCTGAATTGTCACTTTTTCCGCTGGTTTTCTCTTCAGGGAAGTTGGATTTGTTATCCGGCTTCACATTGTCTTCCGACGCATCACTCTTCTCGTTGGCCGTCCCACCAGATGAGCCGCCAAAGTCATCCTCGTCTGTAGAACTTCCTCCACCGTTGAAGAACGCCTTTACCTGTCGTGCAAGATTTTTGACCCACTCGATTTTTTCGCCGAACCAGTCGAAGATACCAGACAACCAATCCTTGAATGCAGCGGCTTTTTCTTTTACAGTCTCTATGAATCCGAAGATGTTCTCACGCAGTTTGTCGGTATCAACACCGATGTTTTCGAGAAAAGTTCCAATCCAGCTGTCTTTTCCTGATAGAAATTTCCAAAAGTCCTGAATCGCAAGGAAGATGACAAGAACTGCTCCCGCAATGATAGCAAGCTTCGGGCTTACTCCAGGAAAGCCAAGAGCTTTTGCAACAAGATTTACTCCGCTTTCAAGAACTCCAAAAACCTTGCCAAGAGCGCTAAAGGACGAAATCAGAATAAAGGCAGTTGTAAGGATTCCGATAATGTTCGTCAGTTCCGTTTTGTGCTCACTTATGAATTTTTTGACCTTTTCAAACCAAGATGGGATTTTTTCGAAGAATCCGATGACCTTTTCTCTCAGTTCATCGGTGTCAACTCCCATTTCATTGAGCATTCGTCCGAAAACACTGTCACCGCCCTGAAAGAAGGTCCAGATGTCCTCGATGATTAGGAACAGCGCCAGCCACTTGGCTGCAGCCAGAATAGTCTTTAAGTTGATGCTATCAAGAAGGTTGACAACGCCAGTGAGAAACTTTGTGATTTTATCTGCATTGAAGGCGATGTATAGCGCTGCAGCAGACATCGCAACGAGCTTCAGGAGCTTGTCATAGCCGCCAAGCTTGTTGGCTATATCATCCATCCAAGACTTTACTTTTTTCGCACCACGCAGAAGCTTATCGCTGAAATTGATGATGAGACGAGAAAGCTTGTCCGTGATTTTATAGGTGCTATCGATATCTTCCAACCAAAAGCCCCAGCTGTTCCGAATATGCGTTATCGCATCTGTGATATTCAGATCAACCTCGCCGAACTTCCTCTGGATGTCATCCTCGGCATCCAAAATAGCTTTTTTTACTGTAGCCGCAGACAGAGTACCGGCCTTTGCCATCGCCTCTAGCTGGGTCTTGCTCTTGCCAGCAGACTTTTCAATGAGTTCGGCCACTTCAGGGGCTTTTTCATACAGCTGCGAAAATGTGTTTTTGTCCACATTCCCGGCGCTCATGGCCTTTGACAGCAGCCCCATTGTTGTGCCGATATTGTTGGATTTTCCGCTCCCCTTTTCGAGTTTTTCGACAAGAGAGGTGAATTTCACAGCATCGTCGATTGGGAAAAGAGTCTTGTTTTTTACGACGAGGTCGTCAACATACCCAGCCATCTTTCCATAAGACTCACGACATTCCTGCGCAGAATCAAGGATTTTCTTCTGGATTTCCGACTGCTCACCGAGTCCTTCTGTTGCGCCGCGAATAGCGTCGTTTATGCCGCTGAATTCTTCGGTGATGTTTTTTACCCAAGCAAGAGATAAACCTACTCCAAGGGTCCCAAGAACTTTTGTGGCAAGAGATTTGAAGGAAGTGATTGCCGACTGTGCCTGAGCTAGGCTGGCCTGGTCAGTTTTGAAGCTGATAATGTTGAAGAACTCGTTAAGTACTGTGCTCTGAGCCATCAGATTAACTATCCTCCGATCTTGCGTTTTCCATTTCCATCCGCTCTATGTCGTTCTGCATGGCGATGATATCATACAGCATCAGAGCTTCATCAAGGTTGTACACCTCTTTCAGCTCATACATAGAAGCGTAATGGCCTTGAATCAGAGAATACATAATCCATTCGAGATTGGTTATGCGCTCTGAGTCGAGACTTCCGTATTCTTCGATCGTGCCGCCTGAGTGCCGCTCATGAGGTTTCCAAAGAGGGTACTCAGACCGTCGAAAAAACCGCTGTAGTTCTGACGAATCACAGCAGCACACAGCTTGACTGCGCCAATCAGGTCGGCACAGAAAATCTCATCAAAGTCGCTTCTGGTGAGCACGACCCAGTGGTCATCTTCGTCTTGGAACGAAACATTTCCATACTTCAGAACCAGTTCATCCAGAAGCGTTGTGAGCTTCTGACCGTTGATTTTTCCGAGCGCGTTTGCCAGCGATTCGGAGTCCAAGTTCATGCCTTGGAACATTTCCATGCCGGATGCTTCGTCATCATTGCCGCTGGATACGGCAACAGTGCCCATGATGGGCAGCACGATTGCGGTTACATCACCGAACACATAGGCGGCATTCATTGCTCCCAGGGGGCGGACCTTGAATCGGATTTCTCCAATCGAAACGTCCTGGGCTTCCATTCTTTTAAGTCTCATTGTTCAACTTCCTTCCTTACTGAGGGGTCAGGTCGCCAACACAGTGCAGCGTCCATTCCTGATTTCCGCCCTTTGCTCCATATGCGATGCCTGCAGGCTTCGTAACCCACGCGGCCTCGGCGCTGAAGACGGGGTTGTCTCCAAGATCCTTAATCAGAATCGGGAAATAGCCTGCGCCGGGCTCTTGGACATTCAGATTGTACTTTGTCAGCAGCCAATCATTGGTCAGACTGCCGTACTGCATCGTGAACTTAACCTCGTAGCGCGGGTCCTGCGAAATGTTGACGACGACTTCTCCGTCGGCTCCAGCCTCGTCAGAGGCGCCTTCACCAAGCGGAGCGATGGTGATAAAGCTGTCAGCGGCATAGCCACTGGTAATATGGGAGCCAAGAGCGGCGAGCACGTTCTTAGGGCTATAGGTATGGATTCTCTTTCTCACGATTGTTCCCTCCTAGATCAGTAGTTTACAGTGCCGGAAATCGCAGTACTGTTGATAGCGCCTGCGAGTCGGGCGGTCCACTTGACGCCCAGGAGCTTGCGGGTCTTTCGAGTCGCTGCGGTAATCTCGGAAATAGACGGAACCGTAATGGTATACGAAGGAACCTGCACATTGTCAGAGATTTCAGGAGCAGCGATACCGCCGTTCTTGACACCCTCATCAAGCGCCGCACGGAGTGCGCTCTCGACAAGAGCAATGCCCTCCTTGGTGTAGGGAATCTTACTGTATTGCAGGAAGAGGTTGACCTCGTTTTCCTGAATCTTGGACTTCAACCAGTCGCAGAAGCGGACTGTATCAATCCATTCACCACTTGCCATTTTTCCGCCGACGACCACATTGGCGTTTCCGAGCTTGGTGAAGTACATAATGTTCGCGTCGTCCATGGTCTTCGTCTCCTGGTCGGAGAGGTCCTGAACATTGACGGCAGCGAGAGACTTATAGGCCCACATTTCAGAACCGGGATCGTAGGAAAGGAAACGTGCGATGAGCGCCGCGTTGATATAGTCGTCTTCGGACTTGGCATGGATTGTAGCGCTGCGGCTCATGGTCTCCTGGACAGGGTTTGTGGTCAGGCTGGTTGTCTGGAACACACAAATCTTCTCGTTCGATTCGACCCAGGCGGCAATCTTCTGAATTTCATCTTCTGTAACACCAACCGGGCACATGGCATACCATCCGCTGGTAGCCTTTGCGCGGAACAAGGTGTCAGTAATGACCTCTGTATCACCAGAAACCTTTTTTCGCACGGCAATATAGATTTCCTTCGGGCGCGGAGACTGGCTGAAAGCCACCTGAGCAGCCTTAAAAACAGGGTCGGTTGAAGTGAACCCTGCTGCACTCAGCTCATCAAGGCTTGTATAGCTGGCAACATCCGGCGTAGTCTTTCCACCCGCAGTTTCGGGCAGAGGGCCAACGATCAGCATCCGATCATAGCCTCCATCGATGGTGGTAGATGTGGAAATCGTGATATCAACTTGAACAATCTTGTCAATATTCATCTGTTTTCTCCTTCAGAGTATCTGCTTTCACCTCAACACCGATAAAGAAACCTGCCTCGAAGTCAGCGAGTTTCTTTGAGACAGATGCCGGACGAAGTTCTTCATACTCTTTGTCCAGAGCTTGAAGAGCTGCGTATTCTTTGGTTGTGGTGGTGAAATCAATTGAAAAGGCACACTGTGCTCTATCGACGCCGGGCCCACTTCCATAAATCGGCTGAGGGCTCGATTCGGTAGAAATAGCAATATCAAGGCCCAGCATTCGGTCTTCCAGCATTGGGCTGTTTATGTATGCGACAGCCTGTGCCAGATCGGCAACGGCTCTGAATTTCGGAGCCATCACTTTTCCGTTTGTATGAGTCGTCTTGCAGTTTTCGACCATATCGACAGTAAGCGCCATGCTGTTGTGCCAGGTCTGGTACAACAGACCGTCATTCTGCGAAAAGGAACTGTCAACTCGCGTGGAATCGACCTTTCCAAATTCAAGCAAAACATATGGGAGCGGAGGACGTTCAAAACTTCCGGGGCGACTGTATGCGACGGTACAGTTTGGATAGAGTTCTTGGAAGATGTTTCGGATGGCTTCTTGGCATTCGTCAATCGTCATTTTCAGCATCATCCCCCTTTTCTCCCTCCACCGCGTCAAATTGAGAAACCCAGTGCTTCAGGATGGTGTTTCCCCAATATACGGACTGTCGGCAGACGTACCAGTGGCCAAACAAAAATAACCGATCGCCGCTATTCGTGTTCTCGGATTCGGCAGGATGGAGCTCTTCGTCGCTGTAAACAGTGAGCGAGCCAACGATTCCTTTTCCGGATGTGTCATCTTGGGCTGTCCGAGTGACGCCCTGGACATCCAGATAAAGCTTCGAATCGGTATATGATGCAGTAGGGGCTCCATTTTCCCAACTGGTTTTCCCGTACCGTCGTACAAGATATGGCTTCTTAAAGAAAACCATAGGCTACTCCCCTTTCTTGACGACGTAATGGACAGACTGGCGCATCAGGCCAGTATCAATCAGCGGATGGTCGGAGCCTTTTTTCGCAATCGTAGAGGGTGCATTGGGGGTCCAGTTGCCATCTACAATTTCTTGCTGAATCATTCCGACAGATTTGACGCCGATATCATTGGCTGCGGCGGAAGCATCTTCTGCGCTTTTTACGGCCATTTGGCAGAAAGCACCAAGGTCGGATTCATGTGTGTTGAGTGCATCCATGAAAGGTCTTGCAGGAATCGCAACAGAACCATCCTCCGAGACAGTCCCGAAATGGTTCCAGTATGCGATTGCAGCAAGAGGCGTCTTTCCGTCATCAGCGATTTGCCCTTCATGAAAGCCAACCTCAATAGACAAAGAAGAAAGAGCCTCCAAATTCGAGAGAGCTTTCCGTCCGCTGGCGGTCAGGTTAAAGCCAAGGCTGTTCGCAATTTCGCCCATAGGGCACCTCCTGTTACAAAGATTCTCCACTACAGCGAATCGGTATGATGACGAGCTTTCTGAGAGTGAGATATTGAAGCCCATATGCGGTAAGAGCAAGTTCAGCATCCGAGGCAGTATTGGAGCTTTGGTTTGCTCCAAAACTGATACTTGTGCCACCTTCCGATACGCTGCCAATGGAAAAGCCCATGGATGCAATAGAGCCGATGCTTCCCAGAGGATTCTCCCCTTTTCCAGCAAGCTTCATCTTATGGCAAACAAGATATGCAAGTGCTTGGTCATACAAATCGCCAAACAGCTTCTTGCTTACCAGTGGCTTTGCGAGCTCGATCCATTTTTCGATGACTGCATCATCAACATCCTTGAACTCTTCGCCAAAAAGCCGGATGATTTCAAGAGCTTCCATCTTATACTCCCGTTACTGCTGGGCGGTTTCGACCGGTGCAGCTGCCTTGCGGCCACGTTTTACGGCAGTAGCAGCACTTTCGGCTGCTTCAGCAGCAGTTTCGCCATCAGCGGTATTCAGGACAACCTTGTCGCCTTCGACCATGACAAAGCCCATCTCACAGAACGCTCGAATAGCCGGCAGCTTGGAAATCTCTTCAGAGATGTTCATAGAATCGCCGGGCATCAGAATGGTGGGACCAACATTGATGATTTTTGAGCCAATATTATGGAGAATCATATTTCTTTCCCTTTCGTTCTTATAAAAAAGAAAGAGGTTGCCACACCGGCAACCTCTCTAAAGTTCAAACGTCGGATTACACTGATTTACACGTCAGGACACGCCGACAGCAATCAGGGCGGACAGCGGGTAGTAGAAGATGACACCGGCGGTACGGGCCTCGCAGGGGATGACCGTCTCAAGGCCCTGAACCTGCAGCGGGTACTGCATGAAGGGCATCGGATTCTCCAGGGCCATCTTGCGCTTGTCGTTCTTGAACAGGAAGGCAACGCCCTTGCCATCGCCAGTGGTCTTGGCATAGGGGTTGGTCTCGACAGAATCGGCATCCAGCTCGGCAGCGGAAATGATGTCCTTCAGGTAGGGAGCATTCTCCAGCAGGAAGGCCTTGACGGTAGTTGCGGTATCAGGGATGCGGCGAGTGCTGATGTCCATGTAGACGTCAGAGGGAACGCACAGAGTATCCGGACGCTCGACATTCTTGGTGATGCGGGCAACCTGCTTCTGCATACCGTTGATATCGGCCAGAATTTCATCTGCGGTCTTATGTGCCCAGTCAGCCTGGCCGTCTGCACCATTGGTGATGGTGTACAGAGGGACATTCTGACCGACAGACAGGACACCCATCAGGCCAGAGTTCTCGTCACCGCACCAAGCAATCTTGTTGGTCAGGTTGTCGATCTGGTAGCGAGCAGACTCAGCCTTGCGGGAGTCCAGAGACTTACCAGCCATACGAGATGCCCGCATCTCCTGTGCGGAGTAGCCATAGCTGTCGCCGATGGACTTCACCTGCGCATAGCTGGGCTTGCCGGTGACGTCAGCACGAGGCAGGTCGGTGCTGTAGTTGTTAATGATCTTTGCCAGACCGGTCTTATCATAGGTGTAGTAGGTCACGGTCTCCGCGCCGGGGTCAGTCTCGTTGCTGACCGGGAACAGACTCAGTGCCGTAAACTCCGGATACTCAACGTCATAGGACTCAGCCTTGACGTGGTCCAGCTCGCGGGCGAAGAACACAGATGCGCTCTCCTCGCTGTCGAAGCGGGTTCCATCGGATGCCATGATAGCTGCGGGGATGGCAGACTTCAGCAGAGTCTTATACTCCTTGCGGTCATAAGACAGAGCCTGGTTTTTCTTCAGTGCCATAGTAGTTGTCTCCTTTCTATTTTTAAGCCTGTGCCTCGTTGAACAGCTCAACGACAGCAACCTTGGTGGTCAGGTCTGCTGCGCCAAGGAAGCGGCCCTTGACAGCAATGGTAGAAGAGCCGCTGGCCGCAGATGCGGTCTTGGTGAACAGACCGGCGTTGTCTCCCTCGATGACCAGATAGACCGGGTCGCCATATGCGACAGAGACCTTGTCAACAACGCGAGCATAGATTCGGCCATAGCGCATGACACCAACGGATGCGCCAGAGCGAATTGCGAGATTGCCGTCCATGTCGTACTCGGTAGTACGGTTGTTGGTGGTAATACCCTCGAACTTCGCGGCAGTTGCTCCGGTCTTGGGCAGTGCAATGTTGACGCCGGGCTTAGTGCCCTGAACGACGCCAACGCCAAACATCAGGACGCCATTCTTTTCCTCGTTCAGGAAGCTGTCAATGGCATAAGGGGCCAGATCGACAATGCCGCCGGCAGAGCCGATAGGAGTGGAAAAGCCGTATTTGGTCTGTGCGCTCATGTTACTTTACCTCCTTGTTCATACGGCGCTCGATCATTCGAGCGCGTGCTGCGTTGGCAGAAGTTGCATCGGAAGTCCGACGTACTGCGGAATCTCGATTGAACATCTGCTTCTTCTGATAGTTGGTGCCCTTGCGGGAACCGGCATTCACTGCATCCATGGCGCAGGCAAAAGCGCCATTGATGTAAGCATCGCTCTTTCCATCCAGGCGGATAGAGGGGTTGACTGCGCGAATAACGGTCTTCTTGGCCGCAGACAGCTTCATGTTCTCCAGACCCTTGATGCCGAGCTTGGAACCGGCAATGCCGAGCTGCACCCGCTGGCGAACGATGGCATCGATGGAGTCCATGTTGGAGGTGGGCTCTTTCACAGAAGATTCGGACACATCGGACTCATTGGCGGTGGGGATGTCGTCGTCATCATCATCCTCGTTCAGGTCTTCGTCCTCCTCGTCCTCGTCCTCGTCACTGTTGACGGCCTTGAGAGCGGATGCAGGCTTATTGGCCTCATCAGTCTCATCATCCTCGTCGTCATTGGTGGTGGGGGTGTCAGCCGGGTCGCAGTTGTCATCGCCATCGGTTGCTGCAGGCTTGGCGTTCTTCATGTCGCGCTCAGCAAGCAGGGTGTCGATGATGTCGAACAGGATATCCATATCAGCATCCTGCTGGGCGATAACGCCCATAGCAGCATCCTTGTCCTTGGGGTCGCCTTCCTCATCTCGACGGTCACGACGGTCCTTGACGGCCTGAACAGCAGTATGCTGATCGTCTTCGCCGGTCGGAGTATCGTCGCCGTCGGTCTCGACGGTATCCTTTCCGGTAGTGTCATCTGCAGGAGGCGCATCATCGTCATCCTTCTGTCCTGCCAAACGATTTGCACGGCTCTTCTTATAGTCGGCAATTGCCTTCTGCAGCTCTTCAGGGCTCAGAACACCATCGGCGCGAGAGCCGAATTTCTTGATCTTCTTGCTCATGGTAGTTTTAACTCCTTTCGTTGTGCGGTCACGGCTATCGATATTGAGCCGTGCTTGGTCCCCAGCTCTTGCTTGTAAAACAAGAGCGAGGTGATTGATGGTAATATCTCGCTGAATAGCGTCATACGGTTTGCCTTCCCACACGCCCGGTGTTTCATCGAGCGTAAGGTTGTAGCCGAGTGACAGCTCCTTCAACCCAACTGATTTCATCTCATCCGTGTCATGGATGATGATTTCGGCCCGAACATCATCACCGTCCTGATATCCTTCGGACAGGATGGTTCCGATCGCCTCTTCTCCAACGTTGTCTTTAGTGATAAGCCCAGCATCATGTGTAATAATGATGGGCTTGCCTTTGTACGTTTTGAGGCTTTCGGGCTTAAACACTTCTTCCGGAAGCCGAAGCTCCCGGCGGACGGACCCGTCGCTGTTCGTGTATTCAAAGATACCGATACTTGTAAGAACCGGATGGTCAACAAGGTATCCTTCTTCCGTGAAGTAGGTGGAATTGACGGGAAGGCTATCAAGTCGGATGACTCTGGATAGCTTTGGTGCGTTGTTTTTTTGCGCTTCCATTAGTTGTCTTCCTCACTCCTATCTACGCCTTTGACCGAGGTGAGCTCACCTGGGCCGAAAGCACTACCGCCGTCATCTGTGTTCAGGACATTTCCATCTGGCTCAGAAATAAGCTTTGTAAGCATCAGAACCAGAACTTGCGTGTGTTCCAGCTCATCAAACTGGATATTGCCGTAGGTCTCAACCAGTTCCTTATCGGCCTGGTCAAATACCGACATCCCGTTTGTGACGGTCTGAATTTTCTCGCAGGACTTAATAATCTGAGCGCAGATGTTTCCAATTGCAGCATTGTTTGGCATTCAGAAAACACTCCTTTCTGTGAGTTTTGAAAAGGAATTATGACTTTTCGGAACCATCAGATACGCAAACCCAACCGATGACCTTCCCGTCGCGGATAGCATAAATCAAGCCATCCTCTCCGATTTGGAATGTGATGGGGCTTTCCTCCGTGGAATCCTTATGCTCATCATCGGAGCTGTCGAGAAATAGAGTTTTCGTTCGGTTCAGGATAACTGTGTACGAACCGCTCTTTCCGTGATTCTCCGCATTGATAGCATCATATCCTCGCAGGGCCGCATATACACCGATGTCCATATCTCGATATTTGTCTTGGAGCTCATCGGCTTCTTTGATTGCTTCTTGGCGGAAATCTTCGGCAGCTTTCCGCTCTTCAGGGTGAGAAGATATCCATTCTGCGACCTTCTGGAAATCTTCACTGGACACATCTCCCCGATGCTGCTGAATGTCAAAGTATGTTTTGCACTCGGCACTGGCGTTTTCTTCATATCCACGGAGTTTCTTTTCGAGGTATCGCTTTCCAATGCCTGCAAGCTCTTGATGCAAATCAGAATATGAAGCAACCTTTGCACTCGGATCAAGCGTAATGGTTTCGACGAAGGAGGAGGCCTTGTATTCTTTGGCGACTTTATCCTCTTTGTCCTGCAGCGCAATATTCATACTCCGCATATGCTTCTGGTCAATCATACTTCGCCAGATTATCTGCTCTTCGGGAGGAAGCTTATAGCCGGTCAGATTTTTGTTGCCCTTGAGCTTTGAAAAGACTCGGACCTCATCTTCGGAGATGTTCAGACCCTTGGTATATGGACTATTATCGAAAAATTCCTTTGTGAGGTTTCTTCTCACATCGGTAAGAACTTGACCAAGAGCTCTTTCTTGTCCAAGCTCTCTATAGTGTTCCATCTCGGTTTCAATTCCATCGCTGAGATTTCCGGAGTAATCGGCAGCACAATACATGCCTTTTCCGTACTGTGAACCGCCAACGGTACAGTCAACGTAGAAATCACCATTATACAGCATGTCTCGATAGGCTTTGAGAACTTCATCAGAAGAAGCAGAGTAGGTTCTTTGTGCAATGAAGCTGCTCTTTTTTACAGCTTCATCAAATTCAGCCTTTTTTACAATTTTGGGAAGACCGTTAAACCCTTGAGCTTTCAAAACGGAGTTGATATCTCGGCTTCCACTGTATGTTGTAGAGATGTCATTTCCTTGTACGACAGCGCGGCTTCCATTGCCTGGAGCAGATCCACCAACTTGGCCTGCGCGGCCTTTATGATTGAAATTTCCGGAGCCAGGCCCACCGTCATATCTTTTGTCGAAGGAGACGATGCTTGCAGCATCATCTGTGTTGAAAAGCACTTCAGCGCCAAATCTTCGCACAGCCTTTCTCGCAAGATGTCGGTTTCGGATGCGTTCAATAGAAGGCGTAATATCGTAGCTCATTGCGTGAACAGACTCCTTTCAAATTATTTGATGCCCGGACATTTACCAAACCGATTTTGTTGAAATGTGTCTTTCCAGTCTTCATACTTGTCCCGTTCTACCACTGCTTTTTCACAGTGGCGCTTGCACCCTTTTCGGTCGCGCTTGCAAATACAGACAGTCTTTCCGTCTTCAATGAGGACGAAGACATCTATCCGTTCGGTGACTTCCATGTCTCCACATCCTCCTTGTCATCTTGAGATTGAGTGATTGGCACGTCAAGGGTTTCGAAATCAAAAACGGGAATGGCTACGCATCTGCAGCAGTAATCCTCCCCTGGGTTGCAATGTCGGCCAGTGTGCTTAACTCCAGATTTCGTTTTGTACCACATTTCTGGTGGGTTATCCCAACTGAAGACTTTGCCCTCGAATGATTTATGGCAGTCTCGGACGCGGCTATCTTTCGACGTGGACCATCTGTATCTTTTACAGCCAGCGTCTTCTTGCTGAAGCCTCGAAATCTGGGAGTTGAGCGTCGAGAGCTGGTCTCTAGCTATCATCTGGGCCTGGTGACGGGTTGTTTGATATTCCTCTTGGATTTCCTTGGTGATATCTTTTGCGCTATACCCGTGCTGAAAGCCGTCAAAAATGATTTGCTGCATAGTCCCAAGGGTATCTGTTGGAATACTCTTGATTTTCAGAACATTGTCATCAACCCATTTTCGAATGGCTTGCTCATAGAAATCTCCGTTGTAGTAATCATCCATGAGGTCGATGCCAAGCGTTTCTTTGCAGGCTCTCTTCCACTGGCGGTATGAACTTTTTCTGGAGATGCGGGCAACCTTTTCAACCAATTTCTGGAGACCATACTTTGATAGCTTTCGCTCCAGCTCTTCGGCCATCTTTTGAAATTCCTTGCGAGTCTTCCAAAAGGTGTCGGCCAGATCGTCCTCTCGAAAGCTGTGTTCCAGTTCCTTTTTGTAGGCCTTCATGATGGACGGAAGATGCCTTTTAACTATGTCATCCAAAATCTCCATATAGCTATTGGTGACTCTGGCAAACTCGCGCTCGGCAGAATCGGGAAACCGTGGAGTGGTTTTGCTGTTGAGCGTCTTTTTGCCGCGAAATTTGGCCTTTGTGGCCTCTTTTACGGCGTTTTGATGAAGTTTGTTGTTCACAGTAGAAACCACCCTTCCTGGTCTTGTACGGAGGTTTGGTGAGATGGTAAACAAAAAGGCCCCGCACTTTTATAGTACGGAGCCCTTATTCTGACACACAGCTGGTCGCTTACAGCGCATCCGACAGCAATGGGCGGAGGATGCAGGTATGCCAACTTGCTCCCATTGCGAGCTTCTGTTGAGGAGCTTTTGTAGCGTAAGACTCCAAAGCAAAAAGACGCTGCTCCTCATGTGTCATCGTATTGCCGATTACGGTGTACGGCTTGTGGAGCTGACGGCGGGAGTCGAACCCGCAACCTGACGATTACAAGACGTCTGCTCTTCCATTAAGCTACATCAGCAAAAAAAGCAGGACTGTCAAATTGACAGCTCTGCTTTTCAGATGCCTAGATTATATAGATAGGGTTAGAACTCTTCGACAAACCGGTCATAGATAGAACGAAGTCGAGGGTCGAGATAGCTGAGTGCTTTCTCTTCAATTTCAGGTGGAACTCCATAGTAGGCTCCAGCGATGGACCCGGTAATACATGCCAGAGTATCGCTATCTCCACCAATGGAAATCGCATTTCTGATAGCATCCTCAAAATCAGTAGATTCAAGGAATGCAACGATGGCTTGCGGAACGGTCTCCTGACATGTTTCATTGAACATATAGGTGTCGCGGATGCTGTTCAGCGTGAAATCAATGTCGTAGAAGTGCTCGGCAAAGCTTTTGATTTGCATGATGTCATAATCATGAAGCGCCAAGTAAATGCAGCCGGCAGTGACCCGTGCTCCCTTGACGCCTTCCGGGTGATTGTGTGTGACGTCCGCCGTGATCTCAGCAAAGCTAAGGGCTTCAGAGATTGAATAAGCAGCATATGCAGCGGCACTCACACGCATTGCAGCACCATTGCCAAAGCTGTTATAAGGCTCAGGGTGGTCGGAATACATCCACTCCATAAAGTGACCGCCATAACCGCAATCAGGATACGGACGGCCCACTTCCTGCATACAACGAACAAGATTCTTGTCCAGATTCTCGTAGGTAGGAGCACTGGCAATGAAGGCTTGACATACAGCAAGCGTCATGATGCTGTCATCAGTAGCAAAGCACTTATGGCGGTGGTAATCACCGAACAACTTGAAATTCTTTGACCGATGGTTGTCAAATTCATAGACAGAACCGACGATATCGCCGACGATTCCGCCTATAATGCGATTGGTTTTCTTCAAATGCCTCACCTTTTCCTCTCTCATTCATCCTCTTCATTCTCATCGATGAAATAAGGACATTCCCCTCCATTGAAAAGAATCTCAGTAGGCTTAAAATCATAGGCTTCACAGATACCGAGTGTGGCGCCATCGATTTGTCCATCCAGACGGTCTTTAGCGCGTAACATGCACTTCGAGCACTGAATCTTTTTGGGGTCAGGGTGAACCCAGGATAGCTCCTCATTATCCCATCTCGCCATTCCGTTTCCTCCGTTCTTTTGGTGATTGTTTTACAATCGTATCGTACCAGATGCGTTCTGTTTTGTCAAATTTCCCGAAAACATACAAAGGTGAAAGATTTCACCAATTAAGATTGTCATATTCTTGGCTGACAATAGCAATTTCGAGATTGTATTTCTTGCTTTCGCTATCATAGGACGCCTTGGTGCATTGGAAATGAGAGCCGCGCTGAATAATGGTCTCCATTTCAGAAGAGAAGGTGGATTGCTTACTTTCGCCGTTCCAGTTCTTAGATTCCGTGTTAGCGCCAAACGTTGAAAATGGTTCGGCGTACATGGCCTCTGAGCCTTTCGGAACAAAGATTTTCAATGAAACTTCGGAGCCATCTCCATAGCCTGTTGACGTTGTAGTTCCGCAGGACATAAATCCGTCATCCTTGCCGGATTTTCCGACAAGAGTTCCAATTTTTTCTCTGCTAAACACACCCGGCTTAATTTCAAACATATTGGGCAGAGCTGCAAAATCAACTCCACGGTACAGCCACATATCCTCTTTTGTCTTGCTTTTGGCAATAGCATTTGTGATATTGGTTGCGCGTGAGGCATTTTCTGTTGTTCCTTTTCCGTTTCGGAGAGAGCGATTGATATTGTAGAAGCTACTTCCGGTGTATTCACGAAGGGATTGCTTCTGTGCATCGGTGAGCGTCTTCCAAATAGCGCCAGTAGCATCTCTCAACTCTGCATCTGCCTTTATCGAGTCGGTGAACGATTTTGCTTCAGCAAGCCTAGACGGAGGATAGCTAGGGGCGATTTTGAGCTTACTATAATTGGTGCTGGCTTCTCTGGGAATGAGAACCCGAACGGAGGCATCGCTGTTATCATTGAAGGCATCGGCCAAATCAATGGAGGTCATTTGAGAGCCATCACTGCCATAGAACCATCCACTTTTTGCATCATAGTCGAAGGAGACCTTTCCGAAGTCGGGAATGTCTGCGATGACCTTGGCCTTGTTTGGAAGATTCTCAAATTCGCCGGCTGCGGCTTTATGCGGTTTGGCTAAGGCAACTTTCTTTTTGGAAAATGAGGTATAGTCTCCGCTTTCTGTAGTCTGCCGGTTGTGTACTCCACCGCCGGGTGCTGATCCGCCGACTTTTCCCTCTCTGCCTTCGTGCCCCCAGTTACCGGAGCCTTTTCCGCCGTCTTCAACAAGAATTGCCTCTCCGTCCTTTCGGAATAGGACGACCGCGCCAGAAGATTTTGCGGCTTTCCGGAGAACATGCCGGGCTCGTAGACTTTCGATTTGCAATTCAATACCACTCGGCATGAAATCACTCCTATCTTTTTGGAAAAAGAAAAGCGGGGCAGCTTTCGCTACTCCGCTTGGCTTTATGGAATTGTGCCGTCACTCAAACTCTTTCAGTGCATCTTCTTCCTTCTGAATTTTTGAATCGTCATGCTCATCTTCAGCTTGCATTTTGATAAGCTGCAGACGCTCATCTTCTGTGATTTTGAGTTCTTCGGCAGTATGCTCCTCAAAATATCCCTTCGGAAACGCAAACAGATTGTAGGCATAACGAAGAATGCCATCTTGTTTCTGGTTCATATTGATTACCTCCAGTGGTTTTCTTCATTATATCACGAAGCATTCTTTTTGGCAGCGTTTCTTTCAGCAGCGCCAATAGCAGCTTTCGCAATGACATCCATAGTGTCAACCATAACCATAGCCGCACGATTGAGAACAACATAGTAATCATCGCTCCCGCCGCGATCAACCTTGATTGCGTCATAGCCGGAACACATGGCCGCAACTGAATAGTCAGTCGTTCCAAGCCGTCTCATGGCGGATTTCATTTCATCACTCTTGCACTCAATAACCTTGGCGTCAGGACGGATTGCACACATGGCAACCGCTTCAGAACCATGGGCATATCCAACGGCGGTACTTTGGTCGGTTGAGAAATATAGGCCATCGCCATAAATACCGTATCCAAAGTAGTTTTCCTGTGTGTTATACGCCATCTGATAAAGCATACTCGCGCCAGACATGTCGGGGGTGTTCTTTACGCCGCGATAGCAGACAGTGGCTCCGCTTTCCTCAACATACTTATTGAAGTCATCCTTGCTGACAACCTGCGGGGTTTCGACCATGCCGAGGTCAATAGCAATTTTCTGGGCATCGCTATCCTGATTGGCCCATTGCTCATAGTCGTAAAGTTCTCGCCGTATTGAGTCAGCCGCCCAAGAACGAGCATCTTCAGGTGACATTGCGGCTACTTCATCCCGCATCTCGCATTCGAGGCTTTTGACCGTCCTGCCATACTCCGCATTGTAGAAGTAATCTTCTGCATACTGTTTCAGAGCATTTACGGTTTCAGGAGCTTCTGATCTTGCTCCGGTTTTCATGGCCTCAAGCTCGGAGTTCGGGATGACGCCGGATTTGCTCAGATAAACATATTGCTGCCATGTTGTGAGATTTGAAAAGTCATCTTTCAGCCTTGAAAGCTTCTGGATGGATGCAGTACTATCGACAGAACCTTTCGGAGCGGAGCCCCCGACCTCACCGGGACGGCCTTCGTGATTGAAGTTGCCACTTCCGGGGCCTCCGTCATACTTTGCGAATTGTTCCCCAACGACAAGAACTGGAATTTTATCGAGCCCTAGTTGCATAGCCGCAGCAGCTCGATGACGGCCTTCTTGCTGACTGGAAGCGAAGTTGAGGTATGGCATATCGAACTTCGTGCCGGATTTCATCTGCTCTGCATACTTCTTGACATTATTCTCGTCAAGAGCCGCAATCGTAGATTCAATAGTTGCACTATCGAAAATTTGATAAGCGCACCGCTGCAGGTATTCTTTTGGGGACATCTCTGCAATGCGGCCACCCATCCTTTCGCCGTTCAGATAGTCATCATAGTAGGACGTGCCAGTAGTCTTTGTGTTGAAGCCTTCGTAATTGTCAGAAGCGGCATCTTTTGGTCGTCCAAGGTGAACAGACTCCATCTGCTTATCGTGCTCTTTCTGTTTGATTTCGCGTAGACGGTCGCCAGCCTCAGACATCTCATGGCTGTAGTCCATTCTTTCCTTGAAGTACTTATCGTATTCAGCCTTGAGCTGCTTCCCCTTTTCAGTATAAATCATGGGCCGGTGTCCGATGAGGTCTTCAAAGATGTCATTATCGTCCCACTCAGACTCAGGTTTTGGCTTGGACTCGGCTTTCATAGCCTTTTCAGCAGCCATGTACTTGTCCCTTGCCTCATCGCCTTTTCTGATAGCAGTACGGTAAGCATCGAGGGCATTTTTGTACTCGGCAGAAGTCTTGGTATAGCTGTTTTCAGGCACTAAGCTTTTGTAGGCAAGATTTTCGCTGGATATTCCTGTGGATTTTCCACTGGAATTTTTGACGATGTTCGCTACATTCGCTGCAAAGGTAAGGCGACCGTCTGGGCCATCGCCGTTAGCGATTGCGTATCCCATTGCATTTGCAAAACGCTCAGCTTCTTTGACGTCGCCGTTCGCGCCAAAGTATGCTTTTGCGTTTTTCGAGAGCCCGGCTTCTTGATTGAGTTTCGCCGACCACTCTACAACGTCCATTCCATCGGGCTTTGTGGAGTCGGCATAGGCGTGAGCAAACTCATGCAGTATTTGCGCTCCGTCTGCCATATAACTGATATACAGATGCCCCTCGTCTGGAACCTCGCCTTCACCTTTTGCGCGATAGCTGTACTGCGCTTGTGCGTCAATATCATGGTCATAGATGTGGACTGCTTTCAGTGCTTTAAGTCCACCGAGATCCTTGTACTGCTCAATAGCAGCAATCACATAATCAGCCTGTTCCTTGATGGATGGGATTTCTCGATCCATCGCTTTCTTGAGCGGTTCATAAGATGTTTCGAGCTTGATGCCCTGATTTTCCAGATATTTCTTGAGGTCATTAGCGGTTTTCACCGTTTTAATGGCTCCTTCAATTCTGGTCCTTGCTGGCTTTGTGAGATACAGATCTTTCACGTCGCCAGTTACTTCAAAGTGGCCAGAGCCATTCTGAAAGCTACTTTTGGAAATAGGTCCGCTTGTGCTAGGGGCGCTTCCGCCTACTTGCCCCGGTACGCCTTTATGACCATGATTTCCACTGCCGGGACCACCATCGTTGTTAGACTCGTTCGCAATGACCGAAAAGCTGTCGCCCTTCCATCGTTTTTCAATCGGAATTCGCTTCAACTTCAATCACCGTTACCTTTCTTGATGCCTTCTTTGAGAAATCGCCAGCATTTCCACTTGCAGACTCGCCATAATCGACAGGTCGCGTTGCCACGGATTTGATGGTAAATTCTTGATCTGAACAGTACAGGACTTCTTTTTCCCAGCTCCTACTGCTCATCTGGGCAATCGATAAAGCGTTTCTTACGCCAGTCGTTTTATCGACGATGAGAACGGGATCGTTTTCAGTAGTTGCAAAGCTCATTGCAGGGGAAATATCGCTGGACCAGCTACTCAGCCCGTCCATCTTGATTGTTGCGCCCGGTTTCAGGGCGGAGAGTTGAGATTCATCTACAGATAGTCCACGGTACAGATTTCCACTTTTCCATTTAGCACTTGATGTACGAATAGCCTTGTCGATAATCTTGTCGTTTTTGAGTCCCTTATAGCCTTCGCCGCACCAGCTTCCGATTTTTGCAGAGAACTCTTCGCCGTATGTATGCTCACCAGAGGGGTCATAAGACTCGCGCCACTCTTTCGGAAAAGAGTCAATAACTTGCTCTTCCGTTGGATGACCTTCTTTGCAGAGTCTTTTCGCAACGTTCGCTTTTGAACTCGGATCGTAGATTTCAAGATCGGACTTTATTTTTTGGCTTTCGCTCACAAGGGACTGCATTCTTGTCATCAGTTGAGGAGACATTCCTTTGGAAATCATCTCTTCGTTGCACTTCACAAGTTCAGCGTTGATGTCGGATAGGCGCAATGTCATTTTCCCACATTGCTCAGAGACGATGTCTCCCGGAGTGGAGCCTCCAACTTTTCCATGCCTTCCCTCGTGGCCAAAATTCCCGGAGCCTGGGCCACCGTCGCCATGTTCCGTAGCGGAATCAAGGTCGTAGAAATCAACGGGGATTTCGTTTATGCCGTATATCTTCGCGACAGACGCTCTTGTGTTTCCGTCAATCAGAATATTGTTTCCTTTGTGTCTAACAACCTTAATCGGGTCTTTAGAAGACAAGGCGGCAACATCGTTGTACGACGGGCACAGCTCTATCATCTTTCTGATGTCGGAAATTCGGTTTACGCTTTGGTCGGTTTTTAAGTCGGAGAGCTTGAATGTTTTTCTGGTAGGAGAAGCATTACAGTTTTTGAAAGCCTTTCTAGCTTCAGTTCCGACATTCTCATCTACAACACCACCAAATATTTTTGATCCGTACACATACTCAGGGTGCAAAGGCGATGTTGGGATTCTGTCAGAAACCTCGGCAACAGTGTGCTTTGCGCTTTCAATTGATGAAGAGCCGCCAACCTCTCCCGGCCTTCCCTCGTGCCCAAAATTCCCTGAGCCTGGACCACCATCGGAATTCATTGCCTTTTCAAGGTGAGCGTTGAGCTTTTCATCTGTAACACCCTCGGCAGGGTCCGTGTAGAAGATACCAGTCTCCAGACAGTCCATCAGAATATTCAGCCCATCGGCGAACGGTCCAAACAGAGATTCGGCCTTTTCGTCGAGTTCTTCCATAGTGCTGAACTTCGCCCCTGTCATTTCGAGATCTTCGCAGTTCGGAGTGCCGTAGTATTCGGTGCACAGGAACAGGTACGGCTTCAGGCCAGTATCTTTTTCCTTCGGCCCTTGCCCAAGGCACATGAGGCTTTTGGGCATGATTCCAAACTCTTCTTTGGTTTCACGGAAAGCCGCCTGTTCAGGTGTTTCACCTTCCTCGATATGCCCGCCGGGGCCACAGACCAAGCCGTAGCCAAAATCGTTGTGCCGAGTACCGTTTAGGATTCTGCCTCCATTGACCACAATAACACCCACAGAGCCGTTTGACGATTCAGAATGAGAGTTGTTGCTGTCAGTATGAAGTGTATCCTCCCGGTCTTGTTCTTTGCTTTGGCGAGCCTGAGCAGCTTTGGCCTTTTCTTCACGGCTCATATCTGCGGGCTGTTTTGTGGCAGCGGGCGCCGAGGCGGGTTCGTCGCCTTCAGTGCCGGGGTCTTTTTCATGTGGGTCAACGCTAACTTTTGCTACCATTGCGGAGGGGTCTGGAGCGTCTTTGCCTACTGCTGAAAGGCCTTCAGATTGAGAACCTGGAGTCATAGGCTGTCCATCAGGCGCTTGAGCCGATTCTTTATCATTGCTAGGCATTCCGGCTTCAATCTCTTCTTCGGTATACTCATCGAGCATATTCTCGACATCGAACTCGTCGCTATCAGCAAGCTTGGAACGAACTTCGCTAGGATCGATGGCCTCCATGCCGACATAGATCTGGGCAGTCTGTGCCTTGACCTGCTCAGTTTGAGCTTTCTGCTGATCCAGAGTTGCTTGTTCGGTATCGCTGACAGACCACAGGGGATTGAACTTAATCTTCAGGTTGGGAACCTCATCTACCTCACCTGTGGCCAGACCAGCTTGAAAAATAACAGAAAGCAGATACCGAAGATTGCTCTTCAGCATCCGCTTTTGGATACGCTCGACATAGTTGTAGTAGTTCTCCATGCTGGTGTCATCGGTGCTGCTCATTCCGCTGATAGTCTGACCAAAAAGGATGACCTGCGGGATATTAGAAAGCGCCGACAGCATATTGCAGGATGCACTAATGACATCAGTGATGCCGTTGTACTGGAAAGTCTTGAAATCGTAGTCCTCACCATCAGCATCGATTACCAAGCTGTTCAGGATGCCACGAGCTGTGTCAATGACCTGCAGGCGTTTGAGAATTCGATCCTCGCCTTGCTCTGTAGCAAGCTCTGACGCTAGACCTCTCATCTTATAGATAGGCTGAACCGAGCGCTCCAGCAGTTTGGGTGCGCTACGATGAGCAACATCTGCATCGCGGATGGCTTTGTTCAGCCGGATATATTCAGGGACACCCCAGAACTGGTAGATGGAGTTTGTTGTGTTCTCTGGCAGAATGCCGTTTTGGAAAACCAGGCATCGGCTATCATGTACGCGGAAGGAGCCATATCTGCTGTAGATGTCATAAAATTCGGGCATTCCGAGCCGACTGCCACGAACACGGAAAGGGTCCGTCGGGTCATAGTTGAACACACTTGAGTAGTCAGGCTGAATGATGGAGCGGTCATACACCCGGATGTCATCAATGGATTGAATATTCTTCCAATCCAATGGTTCTTCCAAGCCTCTTCCATCATTGACGAGCATGACTGCGATGGAGCCACCAAATAGGCGGGTCCACTTGATTGCCGTCATAGCCGTTTCTTCCCAGTTCAGCTCATCAAGGGCCTCATTATAGAAGTCAGCTAGTTTGCCGTCCTCGATATCTTCCAGAACAAAGCCGTGTTTCACGGCCTCTTCAGCGGGCATATCAATGATTTTGGCAAACAGGCCGTTTCCTTCATAGTGCGATTCGAGCACATCGTCAGAAACCGGGCCTTCCGGAATGAAGTTGTACTGCTCAGAAGAGTCCTTTGTAGTACCATACCGGTTCACCATGTTGACATATCCGTCAGCACGGTATGGACGCACAGCCTTGCCAGTCTGACGTTGAATCAGATTCGCGTAGTGCTTGATGCGGTCCTCTTGGGTCATTCTATCCACGCTTCTATCTCCTTCCGGTATGATAATCAAATAAGGTTTCCAAGGTTGAACGTATTCTTTGCCTCTATTTCGGCGAATCCATTTGCAGAGGCATCAACCATGTCTTTGAACTTTCCATCTGGGAAATTTTCTAGCTGGAGCAAGTACTCTTCGTTCCAGTCTCCGTACACGATGTCAAAATTTCCAGCTTGCCACTGAGCGGCCATCGGCTCAGCGCGAGCTTCTTTGGTTCCACTTTCTGCTACAGTGGTCACATCAAAGCCGGCCAAAAATCTGATATAAGATTGCGCCTGCTCTTTTCCGGCTTGTCCAGGGTCTTGTGGTAAACGGATTCTGACGCGCTTATAACAGGCCATGTCCATTTGAGCCGTATGTTTGATTGTCTTTCTCACGTCGGAGGCTGACATTTGCTTATTGATAACATTGGCAATGACATAGCGATCATTGGCTCGCTTTCCAATAAGAACACCAGCTGTATACGCCGGATCTCCGCCTTCGTCTTTTTCGGTTGCGGCCAAGTCCCAACAGCGAACCCATTGGATGACATCCGCCGGGACTCTATCGAGGATATCGCCCAGTTGGGAACGTTTGAAATATAGACCGGCAGCAGCTTTGATTTTCCAGTTGCCCATGAGAAGGCGCTCACGTTCAACTTGGGACAGCGCTTTCAGGTTTGCCAGATAGCCGGGGTTCACACGAAGCAGCTCCTTGTTGTCGCTCAACCTGGACATGATAAAGGTAACTGAGCGGGGCTCACTCTTCTCCTCTTCTGTCTTGAGGTTGAAGCGCGTCCAAAGCTCCTGACGTGTGTTCGCCCAATATAGGGCTTCATCCCGGCGGATGAACCATCTGATTTTCCCGCTTCGTTCTGGTATTGGATATCCGGTATCCTGGTCAATCCACCACTCGATGAACTTTGCTACCCACGAGTTTGCATCGGGGTTGCATGTAGCTCGAACAAATGGCTCTACACCACAGGACGAACGGTTACGAGACAGCATATAGAAGAATATCTTCTCCGAGAAGTGGGTCAGCTCATCGAAGCCAAGTTCACAAATCTGTGAACCTTGCCATTTGTGAACGTCCTCGTCCTTTTCGATATGTGCAAACGTGACCTTTGATAATGTCTGTCCTTCATCGTTACAAAAAAGCCATTGACCTCTTGCGAATTTTGGACAGGCACCCTTTACTCCTTGGTAGATTTCCATGGATTCATCCCACAGACCACCTTGGGCAAAAATCTGGTTGAAGTTTTTTCGGAAGATGGTACAGCCAAATCCGGGTACATTTTTATACCGGAGAGCTGACAGAAGTAGACCGAAGCTCTTCCCTCCTCCAGCCGCCCCACCATAGATGCAGATACTTGCAGGGGTTGCCACTACATAAACTGCTCTTGCGGCCCCTTTTGTGGTCTAAGAACAGTTCCCATAGTGAATCACCTCCATTACTTGCCACTGCCATCCTCTGGCGGCAGCTCGCAGTCTTCCACGTTTTCTACTTTGGGCATATAGATGACGACATCGTTGTTGCCATCCTCGTCATCCATATTGATAGCAGCGCTTGAGCCATTAGGCCCATTGCCCAGGGCCTCGACTTTGGCGTTGAGCTCAACTTCCCGGCGGCGGTCAGCAGCAATACTTTCGCGCTCTTTCCGCTTCTCTTCGGGGTCAAATCCACCCATTCTCATGAGTTCGCGATATGCTTCAATGTCTCCGCTCATAGCCATGGAGAACAACCTGCCACTAAGAGCGTTCATATTGGTAAGCTCGCTGGTCTCAACGCCCATCTCTATCAGATTGGATTCCCAGCCCTTCTTCGCGGAAAGCTCAAGCATATAGCGAATAGACTCTCTGGCATCTCGCTTATTTCTTTTGGATTCTCCGGATTTGATTCCGCCCTTCCGCCCGCTCTCTCTGGCCTGAGCCGATCCCTTTTTGAATTGCTTTTCGACCATTTTTTGAGGTAGTTTTCTGGGCGCTTTACCGCCGCTTTGCAGCGGTTCCTTTTCGGGCCTGTCTTTATTTTTCTTTTCAGCCACGTTTTCACCAACCTTTTCCAATAAAAACAGCCCCTACGCATTGGTCGTAGAGGCTGCCTTGTGAGCATTTTATTTTGTATTGATAAAAAAGACCAGTCGAGTATGTATCACATGTTTCTGGTCTTATACTGAGGTTTCAGAATGTTTTATGCAACTCCATATAGGCGTATAACCGTTTCTATCCCTTTCTGGGTTTCCACAGCCACATCCTTACCGATTGATCTGTAGAAATCCGGCCATACGATACATTCATATCCCCGCCTCATAGCATCGGAGTCATCCTTGCTGATGCCAAGATGAAAATCCTTGGCAATTCGGAGAGCTGCTTTGTACTCTCCCTCCGCCACCAGCCTCCGAACCATATCCGATTTCCTCTCAGGCTCACTTCTCATAGGGAATCACCTCGACAGGATTCACCGGATGAGTTTTGGCGAACTCTCGAATCGGACGCATCCCAACTTCATCGAGCACCCCCATCTCCACATCCTGCTCGTATGTATAGAGCCAACTGGCTTCATCGAAGTATGCAGGCTGCAGCGGAGTCAGAGCAGCTTGTTCACTGACGGTCATGTCCCAGTCTGTCTTACCCATCTTTTTTCCCTTGATGGTATGACAGTCATAGACCCAATCAGGAATTTCATTATTGAAAAGCTCACATCGGCTGATAGGTGGAATCCTCCACTTCTCCCAGTCAACGAGGGAATCGTACTCAACAATGCGATTTGGAAGCAGAGTTTCGAACTGCTGGTCCTTTGCGTAGCACAAAAGCATGATGGCCTTTGCGACAAAGATGTTATCCTTGTCCAAAGGCTTCTTCCTCTTATTGACGAGATCATCTGCGATTCGGAGCGCATCAATTTCATCATAAAGATGAGCAACATTGTTTCGAGTATAGTCAAGGACCGATGCCCAAAACTTTTCCCGGCAGTTTTCCCGAAAGAAGTTGGTATGATAACCGATCATATCCATGTCTCGATGCTCAAGAGCTTCTTGGAGGGCAAGGCCATTGTGGGCAACATGCAAATCATCAGAGCTCAGGTTTTGGAACTCTTCATAGAAGTCAATGGACCGGTCTTTGAAATTTTCATCGCCGAGTGTGAGCTGGTCATCTTCGGCTCCATTACCATGAATCTTATCTTCGGCCTTGGTAAGTCTGCAATGAAAATCAAAAAGCTCCGCATCTGTGAAGTTAAAATCTCTGGTTCGTCTATTGGCCAGAATGAAGTTACACGCAAAATAGCAAGCGTCCCGGCTCTTCTTCGCTCTGCATAGCAGGGCAACTGCATCACCAAGATACTCATCATTTGGGTATTCTTCATCTTTTGCTCGGAGAGCTACAAGTTCCTTGGTCACGACGCCGAAGCAATCTTCAGACGACGTAACAAAAAGACGGTTCCACATCGTAGAGCGGAACCGTCCTCGGAGCTGCTTTGCTGCAAAGCCTGCATCGTTATAGGAAGAACGCCGAATGCCCTTCTGAAGCAAACTGAGCATGTCGAACATGTTGTAGCCATTTTCTGTGTACGGATAAGCCATTTTTTAACCTCCATATGTGGTTTTTGTTATAACTATATCGTAACACATCCATGACATTTGTAAAGTGTTTTTGACGTTCCATCGAATTTTTATTGGCTCCATTCATTTGGGAGTTGAAACCCCATATTGAAAATGTAATCCAACACAGAAAGATTTTCGATGAATCCGCGCCCTACCTGCCTGTACCGGACCGGCACATAGTCAGAGTATTCTATCCGGACTCCATGTTCGTTGAATAGCTTCTCATCGTTATAGGCCCTTCCCCCTTCGCCAGAGTAATATGTCGTTCCACCAAGCCGAAGACATTGATAGAGATTTCGTTCATTCTTCTTCAGCTCAGTCGGAACATCAGTGCTGGCGATGACCAAATGGCATCGGAAGCCGAACCGTTGAACGATTTCTGTAAGAAGAGAGATGTTCAAATCGACCAGCAGGTCGGGTTTCCTTTGAAAATGTCTTGCGACAAACTCATACCCCTCATCAAAATGCCTGGCTTTTGCATATGCACACTGCAATGTGCGGAGGGTCTTGTCAACCCAGTCTCTTTCATAGCACACTTTGACCTTATTGATGGGGTCTCCGTGATTGAAGTGGACCGGTACAGTAAGACGATGCTTGCTTCCATTGACTTTGATAAAGTTTGAGTTATGGAGTCCATCCGTTGAATACTGGACATCATCATCGAGAACGAAAACGTCTGATCGGTACATCTTATAGAGGACACCCATGTAAGGAAGCAGATTGGGCTGATGCCCTGAGAAGCATACGACATCCATCATCTTGGCACCCTCACATAGATTTTGTTGGTCTTTAGGTCATAATCGAAATACTTTCCCCACTTGGACTTCATCAACTCGAAGCTGGCGATCATACTCTCCCGGCTCTTTTTGGAGTTGCCACCTTTGTTTTTGTCGGCTCCACCGCCGGGGCAGAGATACTTGGGTTTGAGAATGATTCGATTGACCAAAAGCTCCTGCATGACAACATCTGTATCGCAGCAGTAGCCGACGCTCTCGTCAAATCTTGCCTTGAGCTTTTTCCGATTGACCCAGTTGATGCCGCCGGTAGTTCCCTTGAATGTGAACTCAGCGTCGTATCCCCAGGGGACATTCGTTGCATCGTCGCATCCCCAGCCGATATCGAGGTCCATCATAAGCTGCCCAATTCTCTCGATTTCAGAAGTGATTATTTCTGGGTCTGTGATGGCTTCGCTTTTTTCCATCCGGTAGTAGAATCTCGGCACATCATCACCAATAATGCAGAAGCAATCTTCTTCGGCATTGTCGATAATCCAGTTCCAAACTTTGGGGACGCTACATATGAGTTCATCTGGGACCGCGATGATGTTTTCTGCAGGGATGGTCTTGAGGTAGTCCTCATACTCGCTTTGACGGATAACAACCTTATAGTATTCCAACAGCAGGTGGGTCGTAATGGTATCCGCTCGTTTGTAGCTGGGAATGTAAATACCGAAATTATCAGGTTTTTCCATTTTCACACCTCAGCTTTTCACGGAGTTTCCAGTTTGCCGTAGACGCCGTTATCTGGAACATCACAACTCACAACAGAGCCGCCCATCACCCGCGCGTTCTTTCCGACATTATACCCACTCGCGACAGTGGCGTTGTAGCCGATATAGGAATTGTCTCCGACATGAACAGCCCCGCACAGGTTACTTCCCATGCAGATATTGCAGTTGTTGCCTACCACGCAGTCTGTGGCGAGAACAGCTTTGCAGTTGATAATGTTGTGGTCGCCGATTTCAGCGGATGCGTAGATACTGGCAAACTTATAGATATAGTTCCCTGTTCCAAGCTTTGCGCCTTCCTCGATATCGGCAGTCGGGTCAATCAAATTTGCACACTTCAGGTCAAATTTTTTTACCTCACTGATGAAACGCCTTCGAACCGCCAAATCTCCGACTGCCACGATATATTTGCTGGAGTGAAAATCAGGGATACTTTCGATACTTTTATATACCGGCACACCTTCGACTAGGCCAGATACATAGTCATCGACAAATGCGACAACCTGATATCCGTTTAATGGAGCAAGCCTTTTGCAGTTTCTTCCCTGCTGTCCGGCTCCGAGAATGACAAGCGTTTTCTTATTCATCTTCGTCACTCCCTCTCTCCTTGATATCGGAATCATCGAGCATATCTTCTGGCAGCTCATCATACGGAACGATTTTGGCTTTCATCTTGTGATACCAGACTGCCCGTGCGTTGATTTTTCTTTTGGAAATACGGACCTTCGCCCCTTCGATGCCCAGGGCACGGACGAGGTTGTTATAGTCGAGCTCATTGTTACAGACGATCATGACATAGTCATATTTCTCGTAGTGGATTGGCTCCATCGCCGGAATCTCTCGTTCCTCGATTTTCTTTTTAGCATCCGTTGCAAGGTCGAGATCCACCATGAGGTCCGAAGTCCAATCGGCAAGCAAGTCTAGGTCCCACTCGCCTGAATGTGTGTTGTCTTTGATGTTGATTGCTTTCAGCTCGGATTGAGAATATCCAATCAGCCGCTTGCAGTCAATCATGGCCTCATCGCCGTAGAGCTTTTTGACAACCTTCAGCCGTTGATTTCCGCCGATAACATTGTCATGTTCATCGATGAGAAAAATTCCGAAGTCGCCGAGTGAACTCATGCTCTGCTCAAGCTCTTCCATTTTCTTGGTGCTGATTTTTCTTGGGTTGCCAAACCCGGTCTTGATATCGCCGGCTCGCATTTTGCAAACTTCGATTTTCTTCTCCATTTTACGTACCTCTCCATTTGTTTTATGTCAGGATATCAGTCGGATAAGGCAGAACGCTTCGGCATACGGGACACAGGCCGTTGACCCTCTGTACTGTGCGAGTGCCTTGACAGCCTCGACAGATCGAGCTCCAGGCCATGATTCGGCCTGGGACTGATAGATTTTCAAGGCCTCAAGCTTATTGTATACGGTATCCTCAATGTTCTCATATACAGTAGGAATGAATGCGTTATCAGCAGTTGGAGCATCCCAACCAGTTTCTGACGGGACCTCATAGCTGAGAACGCAATAAGGCTTTTTGAACTTTTTGGGGCGAAGGGCAACCATCGCGGCAGCAGCAATAACCTTGTGGTCATTATGGATGTCTCCATGGTGAGGAATGAAAATCTCATCTGGAGCTGTCTGCTCGATCACTTTTTCAAGGCGTGAAATGATTTCAGTCAACGGTACACGATCGAGCTCAGCCGCAGGCAAATCCAGAAAGATGGTCTCTCTAACGCCAAGATATGTGCTGGCGCACCTTGCTTCTACCCTTCCCACATTGATAATTTCAGGACTGAACATGCGGTGGATTCCTTTTGTGCAAATGCAGACGACAACCTTGTCTCCGTCTTTGACTCGCTTTGCAATCGTTCCACCAACTCCGATTACCTCATCATCCGGATGAGGCGCGATAACTAAAACCGTCATGTTCTTTTCCGCTCCTTTGGGACAGCTGGCGCCCCGGCAACAAAAATTCCGGGAGGGACGTCTTTGAGGACCACGGAGCCTGCTGCCACAATGGCTCCATCTCCAATGGTCCGCTCGCTTACGATAGATGCCTGACATCCGATATAACAATTGTCCCCAACATGAACGCTGCCACACAGATTGCATCCCATAGAAACATTGTTGTTATTGCCAATGACCGTATCAGTGGCTAAGACTGCCTTGCAATTGATAATGTTGTGGTCCCCAATTCTGGAGGAAGCATAAACAATTGCGAGTTTGCAGATATAGTTGCCCGTGCCGATCTGAGCACCGTCCTCGATATATGCGGCCTTATCAATTAAATTGATGGACCCAAGGCCAAGACGTTCGATTTCTGAAACGAATTTTTTTCTTGGTTCGATTTCACCGATTCCAACAAAATACTTGAATGACCGGAAGTAAGGAATGTCGAGGACACTTTGATAAACAGGAATACCTTCAACCAGCCCGGTTTTGTAGTCGTCCACGAATGCTACAACTTTGTACCCGTTCTCAGTGGCGAGCCTTTTGCAGACTCGGCCTTGTTGCCCAGCGCCAAAGATTACAACCTTCTCCTTCTCTCTGTCGCCCATTATGATTCCTCCATTTTTAATAGCCGAGGGTGTAGGACTCGAACCTACGATCGCTCGATCAAAGCGCTGGCGGAGTCAAATTCCGCTGCCTTACCAACTTGGCGAACCCTCGATATGCCGTGAATCTCACGGCTGGACCTCAACTGTAGGCAGCGTATCAGTATGAAAATAAAGCTTGTAGTGATACGGGTCAGTATGAGTTCCAGAAATGTCCTCAACAACATACATCGTATATTCGTTGAGGTAGATATAGTTCATTTTGTACTGGTCAGGTCCAACCTTCACAGTACACACCAGCTCATTGTTACTGTTGTTTGAGATGGACATGCAGCCCTCGGCTTCCAAAATCACCTTGTCAGTTCGTGCATTGTACACGGTGATGCGGCGTTCTGAGCCAAAGTAATCGGCTTGCTTTGAAATGTTGTAGTTTGCTTTATCGGCTTCTGAGCAGCCACACATCGAAATGCAGACCACAAGCATAGCCAGGCAAGTTACGAGACAGATAATACGGCTTTTCATTTTCATTGTCATCCCTTTCGACGTTGTTCGTCATCTGGCCAGTATGTGTAGATATCACCAAAGACAACAGGAATCTTTTTCTGAATCTCTTTCAGCAGCGGACACATGAGTTCCCGCATCTGAGGATGTGCGGCAACTGGGGTGCGCAGTTTGAAAATGTTCCGCCACTCACGGTAGTTGGCCGTCACCACGATTTCAGTCTTCAGGCACAGCGGCAACACGCAGCGGGCTTGTTCAGGGCGGAATCCATGTTCAAGCAACCGCATATACTGCTTCTCAACAGAGTACATGGATTCAGTCCATGCAGTACGTGTGGGCTCATCTGCATTTTTGATAAACGTGGGCATGACGACCTGAATCTCAGCACCGAACTTCTCCTTTGAGTAGTTGCAGTACCGGGTGCTCTCCTGCGCAAAGCTCGCAATACGGTGCCGTACCAGCTCATTCGCCACGCCACGGTCACAGGTGAACAGCACACTCAATTGAGAATGCTCCAGCATGGCCTCGTGACCCTGTTTCACCAGAAAGCCCACCAGCTTCTTCGCCGACTCACCATCCGGCGTAATCTTGTCTTCGCTCTTGTAGCAGACACGGGCCACTCGCTCGATCTGCTGCAGCTCCTTGATGCCGCCCTCAGAAATATCAGTGAGAATTTCGTACTTGGGTTCAACGATTTTCATGTCAGCATCCTCTTTCTTTTTAATGGCGCAGCCTATGGGATTTGAACCCATGTGCGCTGTTGTCAACGCCTAGTGGTTTTCAGGACCACCCTCTTCGACCGCTTGAGTAAGACTGCATAATAAAAGCGGGGCCGTTTGATAAACGACTCCGCTGAATGCCTACTATGTGTCTCCTGACCATGTATGTTGCGCACCATCCATGGCCTATTGATACTTTCGGGCTTGGTGTGGTCGGAATTGAACCGACGACTTGGCTTCGGCATTTGGCCGCTCACTTGCTCTACCTTTTCTGAGCTACACACCCTTATAAAAGTGGAAGACCATCAGTGTATCAGCAGCATGGGCTAATGATAATCTTCCACTTTGTTTTAACATCCGCTGTATTTGAGTTCCGAGTTGCAGGTCGGCCCCTAGAGCATCTACAACCACAGCCTCCTGTCTCTGCCTTTGCAGAACGGTTGATACGATTAGAGTGAATGCCCTTGCCTTTTGCCGAGATCGGCCGAACTCGCGGACAGATGAGCCGTGCATAAACCAGGTCGGAACCTTTTACATATTGTAGCTCCAGCAAATTCCATCACTCCTTTTCGTGGAAATCTCCGGATTCGAACCGGAATGCTGGTATAACAGCATGTGCCAGATCTAACGATTTCCTTAATAAAAAGCGTCGGGCTTATCGTACTGCCGCTCCGCTATCGCGGAGAGCCCGGCATGGCAGGGAAAGGTAAGTCATAATGGGCCTGCTTAACGCAGGTGGAGCAGCCAACGGGGGTCGAACCCGCAACACTCGGATTGGAAATCCGATGCTCTGCCAATTGAACTACGGCTGCATATAAAAATGCTCCAGACATATATGACGGGAGCATCGTCGGACTGGAACCTGCTGCATCCAGTTGCGCTGTCAAGATTGGTTCGTTTCGTTTTCTTCTCTTGACAGGATACAGGATACCACATGTTGATTATGATATACAATGTGTTTTTATGTGAATATATGCAGTTTTATGCAATCATTTCTTTTTTGCAGAAAGTCTATCGAGGAACATTTTCATGACATCTTCAGCCGTTAGGAAGCCTTCGACATCATTCTTTCGGAGAAGCCACCATCCCTTCACTTCAAGGAGTCCCCTAGGCCCACCATATGAGAGGCTGTGGCATATCGCGTCAAAACGATATTTCATTCGGCTGTCGAACACAGTGATTTGAAATCCGTCATAAGCCTTCATGAGTTTGTATGGGATTCCCATATCTTTCAGGTGTATCTCAAGCTTTTCAATTTCAGTCATCGAACACTCCTTGCCTTCTTTTTGCCGCCTTGCTGAAAAGCGGGTGCTTTCTGTACAAGTTTGATAATATCAGCAACCTTGCACCAGTGGTGGCATTCTTCACAGCAATATCCACCGGGGCATTTATCACAGTATTTTTTCATGATTGTATTCAGAAGAGCGTTGCGCTTTATGTATTCATCCATTATTCCATCCCTTTTTCTTTCGCAACACAGTTTGATAATATGTGTTTATCCTCTCTGGATACACTCCAGTTCTCAGGGCAACCAACGCAGCATGTTTTCTCACCGCTCACATCAGTATGATGAAAGCAGCAACCATCGCATCCTTTCCGTGAATCACAATACGCCTTGATGTCTATAGCTGCATCTACAAGTGTTGGAGATGAACTCTCTGCTGCCTGTACAAACGGGAGCGCTCTCAAAGCGGTTCTGATACAATCCCACATTTCAGGGCCAGGTTCAAGCGCCTCGTCAAGTGCATCAAGGGCCTCGTTTCGGTCAATCAGAAAGACTTCTGCCATTTCGGTTTACCTCCTCAATCCTTTTTTATGCCGATGAAGTCACATATTCCAATAGTCTTAGCGTCACACCGATGTAAAAGAGTATGCCGACGGTCATCCAATTCAGCAGGATAACTGTAGTGGATGCTGTCGCTATTGTCCTCGAAGAAGTTATCGAACAGCCAGTTTGAAAACCGCCGTGGTTTTCGCTTATCATCCAACCGCTCAGTAAGAACCTTCCCGCAGACCCGGCAACGATACAGTTCACTTCTCATGGTCATCCCTCCACTTTTGAAAATCGGTACTTTTCCTTGCTCTGAGGATATTTCTCGTGATCCACCTCACTCATAAACATGTCGAGCGGGCGGTCCCAAACAGTACCACCTGGAGTCTGGTAGATGACACTAAAGGAATCGGGGCTTTCGGTACAGCGGCTCACAGCGATAATCCTGACGATTTTTCCGACCTTAAAATGCTTCCAGTATTCTCCAGGATGCGGAATAGGCCGATCATATTCTGTTGCGCTTGTCTGCTTTTGAAAATGTTTCTCGCAGAACGAGAGGTCGCAATTGCGCTCAAGAAGTTTTGGCGCCTCGGAATCGTCCAGATCGGCGCATTGAAGGTGCAGATGATTTACCTTTCGGAATCCCAATGTTGAGGCCCAATCGACGAATTGCTCGCCGACAGATGGAGTGCCGCCTTTGTTGCAGATGAACGGATCTAGTCCATCTGTGTCAATGAGGTATGCAGAGAGTTTGAAAATCCGGTTCATGTTAATTCTCCTTAAATCTCAGCTTTTATCTGTTAAGCAGTTCTTTGATGTAGAGCGTCTCAAAACTTTTTAGATGAGGATATTCATTTCGAGCCATCTTTCCTGCCTGTTCTGCAACACTCAAAATACTTTCAAAATCATCATCTACATCAACAACATAGCACATACACTCATGGTCGTGCTTATCGTTCCAACCTTCAAAAAGAACAACAAACTTTTTCATGATGTATTTCCTCCTTAAATCTTAGTTTTTATTCAACTCGCTTATTCCACGCTTCGATAAGGTCGGTTTTGATTTTTGCTTTTTCCATTTCAGAGGAGTCAAAGTCGTAAGTTTTGCTTTCCATGATAACATAGCAGTTGCACCTATTTTCTTTGTTTCCTCTCGTAACAAACATCCATCGTGTTTGGCGATAACCGCCCTCTGCAATGGTAACTTCTCCACCACAAAAAGGACACGGCTTTAATTTATATTCACTCATAACTATTTCCTCCTTAAATCTTGGCTTTTATCAGACTCAGCTAACTGAAGTTCTTCCAATGAAAACGAAAGTCTTCCGCCTCCGCAAAAAGTAGTGAACTCAACAATGGCAGTATCTCCGTCGATTTCATCGATAGTGCCTTCGCACCAATCTTCAGCATAAACTTTATCTCCAACTTTCATAACTACTCACTCCTTAAATCTCAGCTTTTTATCAAATTATTCTTTTGCAGCGTCCAGAAGCATCTTGGCAAGTTCTTTCGCTTGTTTTACTGTAAGATGAACCTCTTGGCATTCAACGTCAACGAAAAACACGACACGATTCGTCTCTTTTTCTTTGTGGATGCTAAATTCCACAGGGCTGCCCCATTCGTCGGATGCTTCTAAGCATTTATAGTTTAATTTCATTACGAACCCTCCTAAATCTTAGTTTTTATCCAATTCAGCAATTTCTATCAGGTATTCTAGCGCCTGAACTGCGCCTTCTTTTCTATATGCCTCGCACTCGTCATGCGTTCTTTGTTTATTACACAAATCAAGAATACTCTTGACTTGTGTAATATCGATAACAGAAAATACAGGAGTCATATTTTCGATGGCTCCTTTACAATTTTTATAGGCATCGTTCCAACCCATCATATAATCATCTCTTGCATCAAAATCATCTGTGTAAGGATAATCTTTTGCATCCGATTTAGTTGACATCACCTCTTCTATGATATCTAATTTTCTGACATAACAATCTTTCATCGCGGAATCCTCCTTAAAAACTCAGCTTTTATCAAGCGTTATCACAGGAAACAGCCATCCTGTTTTGGGGTTTGAAAACACAGTATCATATTCAATACAAAAAATAGGATACTCTCGTTTGCATTTTTCGCAGTTATATGTTTCCCCTCTGTCAAAAGAGCCAATGATTCCACCACATTCCTTGCATCTGATGTGCTCATACCACATAGCTTTCTCCTATTTCTCCCAATAATATCCACGAATAGCATAGCTGCAAAAATCTTCAGGCTTGGTATATACGGCGTTGGAATCATCCAGAGTGAAATGAGCACAGCTGCATGATTCTCCTTGCTTATCCCATGTGTTCCAAAGGTTGCAATCCTTACAGCGAACAACTTTGATTGCATCCACCTCTGGGACCTTATTTAATCGGCTTCGCAAGGTTCTGTATAATGTCTCCTTGTTAGAATCCACTTTATCAACGCCAATCATTGGTTCATACATCCCACAGCGAATCCATTCTTGTTGATAAAAGGCATCTGCGTCAATAATTCTTCCCATGGCATTTCACCTCTTTTTTATCTCAGCTTTTATCAAGCATTGCAGTCTTTTCATTCCAATACTCTTCAGCCTCTTTAGCAGAATCGAAAAACAACCCGCCAAGTGCTTCTTCTTGGTCATCACAGCGAAGAATGCAGCTCATCAATTCTTCGTGATGTAAGGCATACAATGCCATGCCGTAATCCGGATCTTTCTCAAAATCACATTCGAGCGAACCTTTCCACTTTTCGTCAACATCGTACACACTAATGGAAACCGCTTCATGCCCACAAAATGGGCACTTATTCAATTTAACCATCCTACAATCTCCTTAAATCTCAGGTTTTATTTAATGTCAGTCATCCCAATTCAGAAGATACCCGTTGTATTTGAACTCTTTTGCAATATTTGCTGCCTTAACAAGATTTTCTGCAAACGTGAAAGCATCCTCGGCCTCCATCATTACTCCCGGAATTGCAATTTTCACTTTCATTGGAGTATCAATCCCGTCTCCGTCTTGAAGAAGCTCAATGTCAGTTCCGTAAAGTTGTTTCTTCGCTGCAAAATATTCTTTGTCAAATTCTCGATGATTTATGATTTCCATTACGATTCTCCTTTTTAGAACTTAACTTTTATAAGCGCAAAAATCAAACAAATCATAAAGAGCATCCTTTAATCTAAGTAACTTCTCTTTATCGTATTTTTCAAGAGCAAACCCACTACCATCTATCAGATTCAGAAGCTCAAATGCCTTATCTGCAATATAGTAGCGTTCAAAAGTTTCATAATCCATATTATTCTTCACCCTTTCTGTGTTCCATTACCAGCCGCTCGCTCTGATTATCTGCGTCAGAAAGTGCTTCCAACATACCAAGTGCATACACGGCATAAAGATAATATTCAACACAATTATCAAAATTACCAAAATTTCACTGATAATCCTACGTCATCAATAGTTATATCATCGGTCTACATATCCTTTTGTTAAGTATCCAAAAGAACCCGGATTTTACTCCGTCTCTGCCTTTCCACCAACTCCGGCGATAAACACCCGATGCTTTCCATTCTCGTCACGCTGCCAATCACCACCAAGCATCTCAATCGTATGGCACACTGAATAATAAGCTACGGTTGAATTGACGGCCTCTTTGTCACTTTCAAAATCATTCGTTTTTATAAAATGCCAGTTGTCATCAAGCCAATTGACTACCCTTATAACCCCTGCACGAAGCTCTTTTTCTTTCGTGTTTGCCATTTTATTTTACTCCTTTGTTTTACATATCCTGATTTACTTTCACAGTTAAGACACTAAACAAAATATCGCCACATGCCGGCCTTTTCACCTCTATCATTTAGCATGATGTGAGGATATTCAGCTGCGCAGAACGGGCATGGTTTTAATTCATATTCTTCAATAACAAATCTCCCTATTAAAGCTCAACTTTTTCAAATGTCTTTCCACCATTCCGAAATATCTATTGAATCAATTTTCATCCTTGTCGTTGAGTCTCGAAAGCACCCACATGAACTATCCCATACTGCAATAGCAATGTCAGTTTGCTTTTCTATTTTATATCCATAGCGCTCATGGAAATATAGCCCCAAAAGGTATGGTCTTCCGTTTTTGAAATATTCGGGAATAGGTTCGTCAGCAATACTAATCCACATTGTAGGATTCCTTCTTTTCCGATTCTATATCAGCAGTTCCAACGATATCGAGAAGCCGCTCAAGCGCTGTTACAGCCCCCTGCCGTCTGTATTCTTCACATTCGGTATATGTGCGCTGCGCCTCATATTCCAGAATCAAACTCTTTATGACCCGCTCATCAATTAGAATCTTCATTTTGATAATCCTTTCCAAAACCTTCTTTTTTCTTCAACTCTGCACAGACATCTTTATAGAATTGCTGCCATACAATACAGTCGCAACTATCTCCGAGATCAGAGCCAATTCTGACACGTTCTTCAATATCCCTTTTGAAGCAATCGAGGGTTCTCTCGTTCAGTTTTGAAAGTAGCGGAGTGATATAGTCAACAATAAGTTTTGGCATGTATGAGCGTCTGCCAAGGCAGTATCTAACGGCGCAATTGCATAATGCGCCGAAATCATCATCAGAGGGATCAATGATAATCTTTTTCTTCATTTTCTGTCTCCATCTCTTCGAAGTGCGCACAGATTTCAGGGGCTTTGTGATAGTACTCTCTCAAAAAGCTAGCTCCGCACACATATTTGTTGAAGTAGTCATCCGTCCTTTTGCAGATCAGATGTTTGCATCTATCGCAAAGCGGTTTTGGCTTAACGCTTTGATAAAGCATGAAGACCGCAGCTCCCGCTGCTACAATCTGTGATATTTTCAGAATATCATCAAGCATTCTCTTTCTTCCTCCAGTATCGGCATCTATCATCAGCCACTACAAAATCGGCGACGTGCTCAGACTTGTAGTAGCAGCATATGCCTTCATATTCTGCATAGTACTTGCAGGTCCCGCACGTATGAGCTGCTTTCTCTTTACATTTATGAGCAGTGCATTCTTCAGGAGTACACAAATATGACATTTCTCTTCTCTCCTTTTTTCCTTGCGCACATTTGAAAATTTTCCGTTGCCACCCAGTCATCCACGACGATTTCAAGGTGTTTCTCACATAAAAAACATCCTTCGCCAATATACTGGCAGAAACAACATTTCCCAGGGTCACACGTTCTTTTTTGCTGTTTCATAAAAGCATCATCCCTCCTGAAATCTGTGTCGAACGAACCTCATCCATTCGAGTATAGGATACAAGCATGAAGGATGTATAGTCTTTTCGACAGTCGGGTTGTTGGTTGTAGGCCTTTTCTGCATTTTGAGTAAGGCGCTCGATGTCAATACGTGTAGTTATCAATCCATCATGCTCTATGATAAACGAGGCAAATCCATTGGAGCTTTCAAACTGTGTACTTACACATACAAAATACTTCATCTTTTCACACTTTCCTCAGCTCGGCAAATGAGCAAGTGAATATTTTCTCATGGCCATGTCCAATCTTGAATTTCACGCAAGCTGATCTTTCTTCAATATCTACCCTTGTGACCTCTCCGGTTGAATCGAGGATTTTTGAAAATACCTTATCGCCAACCTTGAATGAACGGGGCTCTCTGGACTTACATCTTCTTTGTTCTCGATATTTCTCCGTCTTTCCAAGCTGTTTTAGAAGTTCATTGTTTTCCTCTTTCAGGCGCTCGTTGTCTTCGGCAAGGATACGGATAGGAGATTCAAGTCTATCCTCATAAGTGAGGACATCCCATAGTGGAGTATTTTTGAGGTGCTTGACCAGTGCAAAGTAATCATCTAGGACTTCCCTAACCTCTTCTGCACAAGATGTCCCTAAGACGTCGGTATCTTGTATCTGACAAGTGATAACATCAAGCGCAGTATAGGCATCCGTCATAGAACGTTCTTTCATCCTTTTTCCTCCGAAATGTACTTTAGGGCATCAGCGATCGTGTAGCATCCCTTGTTATGGAGCATATTGACAATTTCAATCAGGCCGGTGCAAGCATCTACATCATCTTTCCAGATAGCCTTGTCCTCATCAAGGTCGCTTTCGTCGTCCGGAAGGAACGCTTGGCTGTTGTCCTTGATGCTTTGAATTTGAAAAAGAAGGTCTTTCAATTTTATTTCACGAATTTTGCTCAAGCCATTTACTGTTTTCTTGCTCACTGTATATCACCTTCTCTCCAGATGAGGAAATAACCTCGACCTTGCGTTTGCTGGAATCCCAGATCTCATACCAACTGAATGGGTTCCCATTGATATAGCTGGGCTTGAGAACCATTGCAAGATGATTTGCGTACATTTCAGCGTTTGAAAATACTGAGAAGTCGGAAAAATGCGTGTAGCTTCTTGAGCTGGCATCATATCCGAGGACTGTGAAGTAGTTTGACATGTTGCAAATCACCCCTTTGCCTTCTTGGTGCCATATTTCTTCTTCAAAAAATCCCGATAGTTGTCAACCGCATCTCTTGCTTCACTGAGTGTGCAGTTGTGTTCTTCGCGGAATTTTCGACACGCACAAACCAATTCACCATACTCACAAAGCTCCTGCCACGACCGGGTGTCAGGGATGAATGACCACTCGCCGGCCTCGATGAGAATGCCATTTTCGACAAGGACGTGAAGCCCTTCTTCACCAATAGCCTTCGCAATACACTCAGTATCCGCCTCTCTAATGAACATCCCAGTCTCACCCGACCGGAATTTCGGCGATGCGCATACCGAACAAAACAACCCCGTCTCATCCTTTTCGGTGAGGAACGTATAGAACATAATGAAAAACTCCTTTCAGTCTTCAATTTCAATTACCATGTAATAGACATGGTATGTTTCGCCGTAATCGACGGCCTCGCCGATTACATAAATGGGGTAGGGGTCGATTTCCGCACCAGTGCAAGAATCATACCCTTCTCTATCAATCTGATGAACCTTACTGTAATCGATGTCTTTGTCCGGATAACGCTTAAAGTCTTTGAAAAACATCTGCTCCGCTGTGTCGATTGCGTCATAGCGAGTCTTGCAGGTGGCAAGGATATTGATTGCATTCTTGATATATTCGCTTTTCTTCGTGTAGTCACTCACGACAACGTACATGTTGTTTGCCTCCTATCAATATGGCCAGAGATTCGGGCAGAAGTCGGTCCCAAAGTAGATGCTGTACAGCTTCACCCCGTTATCGGAGTCTTCCTCAACATCCAGAACCTCTTTCCGACAGAGCAGCATATTGAAAATCCGATCGTACTGTTCAAGAATCCTTTCAACCGAAGTTCCGAGCGCATCGGCCAAATCATCTGCGCCGAACTTCCAGTTGCCATAGCTGGTATGAGCCGTGCCGTAGGATACCATGTATTCGACAGCTTCCTTGATTTTTTCTTCATCCATTATTGTGACATCTCCTTTCAGATATGGTGGGCCATGAGGGACTTGAACCCCCACTGGAGCGGTTATGAGCCGCCGGCTTTAACCATTAAGCTAATGGCCCGTATTCAATCGGCATAGAATGCCGATTTGCAATTCTGGCGAAATGCCTCCACAATGTCATTGATATAATCAGGGTCCGTCATACTCATCTCACGGTATATGGCGGAAGCTTCCGTCGTTGTGGAATCATACATCCAGCAATACGCAGTCAGAAAATCTTTCTTTGATGCCACGTTTTCACCTCTCCTTTTTGATTGATAATGCAGGAAGCATCATCAATCATGCAGTTCTGGTAAGCCCTGCAGCAATGTTCAGCTTGATACCAATGGTTCCAAATTCCGAGCAATCAGGGGCATCGTGGTTGATTGTGTATGTAAAGGCATATCCTTCTTTGAGGCCATCCAGATCGAGTTCCCAATCATCTTTGCAATCGCTCACATAGAGATAGCTGTCCATTGTTCCGATGCTGGTATAGGAACGAACTACCGTATAAACGAGGCAGTCATGCTCCTCCTCAAATTTCCGCAGGGCTTCAAGCTCTTTACCCTCAACCCAGTAGTATGCGCCGAAGGGCGGCTCACTTCGACTTACATGTCCGGCCTCGAACTGCTTGATGGTTTCAGGATAGATGCCAAGCATCTTCATGCGGCTGATGGCCTCGGCCTTTTTCTCTTCAATGCTGATGTTCATAAAACAATCCCCCTTACTCTTCATCGAGAATGGAATTGAGCATATTGAGCACATCCTTCTGCTCACTGAGTTCTGCCTTGATTTGAACAAGCTTGTCTGCATCACTGGCAATGGAGTCAGCAAAAACGATGGGGTCACTTTTGGCATTGGTCTCGATGCTTCGTGCCAGACGGCGAATCTCTCCCTCATTGGCCCGAATCCTGGCCTCCATGATGTTTCGGAATGCTTCTGCTCTCGTCATATCTGTATCTTCCCTCTTTTCTATGAATCAAACAATCTCAACACCAAGCTTTTCTGCAGCTTTGAAAATGACTGGCTCAAAGTTCTCACCATTTGTAGCCTGCCATTCCTTCCACATGCCGGCGGCATCGCAAAGCATCCCCAACAACTCGTGGTTCCAGGTGGATTCTCTCTTGATTTCGGCAGCGAGTTCTTTAACATTCATCATTTTAGTGTTCTCCTTTTTTCTCGATGGTATGTTTTTTGTAACGTTATCGTACAACACCTACCGACCTAGTCAATTATTTTTACGCAATTACGACATATTTTCAGAGAATTTTTCATAATCAATCTTGATGCGGCGATCTTTTTCCAGATGATGCTCAATGAGAATTTCTTCCCTAGCTTCCTCAATGGTGAGTTCTGGAGCATCAAGCTTCCCGTTACAGAGAACGTCATATTTCCAATTGTAGAGCGTATACTCCCATCCCTCATTGCTAGACCGAATAGCGATATATTTGTCTGTAGTAAGAATCAATCTCCAAACCGCTTTATCGTCTGCCGAAAGATGCTCTGGATATACGCAGAACCCATCATTGGGCGAGAACATCTGATAGAACTCACAGATATGAAGCGGCCAACAAGCTCCACCAACCAGCAAATGATAATCATCAACGTAGAACAAAGCTTCGGCGACGCATTTTCCATCCGGAAAATCGAACTGAACAACACCACCATCCGGGATTCTGTAAAGGTCATCATAAGAATGGTTTACAATCCGAACATCGTCCGGAATAGTTTTATCTCCCCTGATCCAGCGTTTCTGAACGCCGGATGCAGGGAACTTCACAAGGATGTTCACGCTCTCACGCTGGCATCCGTTGATTGAACAGTGAGCGATTTGATACAAGTACCAGTTACGAGCAGTTTCCATTTTGTACTTGCCATCAGGCCGAAGGTTCTGATAACGAATCAACCCTTTTTCAAGTGGCTCACCGGTGACAGCATCATATGTAGCATAGCTAACATCCTGTCCAGCTTCCTGCAAATGCAAGAAGCGGCTCCCGCCGATGAGGAAAACTGCTTCTTTTGCCTTAGTGTTTTTCGCCATATTGACAACCTCCAATTTTCTAAAATATGAAAATATAGGCTTCCCATTCATACTAGGTAAAACGGGAAGCCTTTTTCTTTATACGGATACTTTAGATGCCTCGTTGTAGTCAAGGTAGTAGTTCTCAAAGCTCGCATTCCGAAGAGCCTCGGCAAAATTCATGGAGTTGAAAAGTCCTTTTACAAAACCGAACATTTCTGTTCTGCAAGTGTTTTTTCCATTGGAAAGAATTTGACGAGTTGACTCGCAGTGCACCAAATGACCTTCAACCACAAGATAATAAGCAATGCGATATGTTTCGCAGAATGGATCTTGTGTGTAAAGAAGCTCTTTTTCCAGAGCCTCTGGGATTCCAGTATAAAATTTGTGTCTGACGATGAACTCTCTCTCCATCAAAGAGCCTTTTGCATCAAACGTAACGATGGTGGTATTATCGTCACCGCTTTGAAGTGATACAGCAAGATTTTTCATATTGGTGATTTTGAACTCAGTGCGGTTGCAATTATCTCCACGAAATTTCATGTATGTTTTCTCCAATTTAATGTTGCTATGTAGTTTTTCTACAACTATATCGTAACATAACCAACACAAAAGTCAATATTAAATTGTCGTTCCAACGATATTTTTGAAAAATTTTCGTAGAAGATTCAATATTTTTCAAGGCTTCCATCTTCTTCAATCATAGCAATATGAAGAAGTGCGGAGCCATGAATTTTGAACGTTCGTCTCAAATAGGTATCCTGCTTGCGTTCGTAGTCGCCTTTCATTCCAAACATGATTTTTGAAGTATCACTCCAACTGTTTCCTTCGAAATAGCGTATACAGACAACTTCTCTCTCGTCAGAGACACTAAGCTTTTCAAGTATATGTTCGATAGCATTCCTTTCATTTTTCTGTGCTGCAAATGCTGCTAAGATGGAATTCTGAAGCTCTTCCTTTCGCTCAAGTTCCCGTGCCATCTTATCGCTGCTTATGCCAGGAGTCTTCGGCATGTCTGACATACCCGGAGAGCCAATGCTCTTCATTTTGGAAACAAGGGTCTCAAGGCGTTCAACCTTGACATCGATCTCTCTTTCTTTATCACGGTATGCGTTGAGCCTGTTTTTCACAGCTTCGACGTCATACCGTTTTTCTTTTGCACTAATCTCCGGATTGCTCACTTTACCTTCCTCCTACATCTTCATCACGCTATCCTTCTGCTCCCGTTGACACTTGAATGAAAATGCCTCTCTGATGAAGCACTACGCTTTTCCAGTACTTCCAAACCCGCCTCTGTCAGGATTTCCAAGGTCGTCTACGGGAACAAAGGAAATAGACTCCGTCTGGTCCACAAGTCTAAATTGGCACAGTCTAGTGCCCTTCGGAATTTCAGTGTGCCTGATCGCTACCGCTGGGAATCCCCAAATGTCGTTGTTTCCACAATAGCTGTTTTCGATAACGCCAATGCTATTTGCCATGATGACACCGTGATTTTTGCAGGCAGATGACCGAGGGACCATCACTGCATACTTTCCTTTAGGAAGCTGCATGGACACACCGAGCGAGATGATTTTGAACTCCAGCGGCTCCAATACAACGTCCTCTGCAGTATATAGGTCAACCCACTCCCCATAGGCAATAGGAACAGGGTTTCCATGGGTATTGATGATAACTTCCATTGGCTGTTTGCTCATTTTTGCACTCTCCTACTCTGATTCCATAATAGCCGCTCCACATTCGGGGCAGTATTTGAACTCATATTCATATAGCTCTGGCTCCCCCGTTTCCGGGTCAAAGATAAACCGCCGCCAATCTTCAAGATGAAGACCGCAGCGCCTACATAAGAACTCATCACAGGGGGCATATCGTTTATTGCAATTGGATGTCCGTGGGATTGATTTCACCGTCGGAGCATAGTCAATTTGTCGAGCAGCCCAACTGATTGCATTATGCACGTAATCGACGGTCCCCCGCTTTTTCTCCAATTTTGCGCTATTTTCGAGATAGCTCTTGAACTCATTCGCATCAATGAGCCTTTTGTCATCCGTAGATTTCATCTCTTTTTACTACCTCTCTGAGTATATCGTACTTGTATTCCGTTCCACGGGTGGTACAGTGACGAATGCTTGATAAAAAGGAGTTTTCACTGGAAAAGCCAAGTATTCTAGCGCATTCAGTAGGAGGCCCACTGCAAAGGAGCTCTTCCGTCGCTCTGTTCCAAACTGTATACCATACGCAATAATTTTTTGTGTGCATTTTTATTGAACGCCCGTAAGGCCAGATAGCACAGCCATATTGAAAATCAGGTTTTCTTTTCCATGATGACTTCATCAAGCTCTTCAACATCTTCAGCAGAGAAGACTAGCGAAGCTCCGTCAAAATCATATTCGTGATTTTTCCAATCTTCTTCGAATCGCTTGAAATTGTTCTTGTAGCACTGCCGGAAAGGGTGCGTTTGCTCGGCGAAGTATATACCGCGCATGACAGCATCATCATCGTCAGGTTTCCAGCTATCCAAGTGGTAACTTTCCATATTGTCGTAGTCCCAAAGCGATAGAACGACTTCGCGACCTTCGAATTGGTTATACATTTCTCGGAGGCTTTCAAGCTCGCGATAGGTAAATCCCTGACCGTGGAATCGCTCGCGAATCTGTCCAATGCTTTTACCACCGGTCTTCAGACGGCAGTGAACGAGTCTCGGTTGATATCCCATTTGGCACCTCCAGAAATCAAAACGGCATGTCGTCCGTGTCATAAAGCTCAGCGAAATCATCGGCGGCAGATCCATCAGAGTAGACCTGAGAAGTCTCAAGTGGCTCCTGATTTGCAGGTACAGGGTTTTGATAATCCGAAGAATGACCACCACTCTGGCCACTGTTCTTGGGACCCGCAAAGTTGATGTTGCTGGCCACGACCTCAACGGCAGTTCGTTTGTTCCCGTTTTTGTCCTCATACTGTCTGGACTGGAGAGCGCCCTCGATAGCAATAAGGCTTCCCTTCTGGAAATACTTTGCAACGAAACCGGCATTGTGCCTCCATGCGACAATATCGATAAAATCAGCCTGTCGCTGCTCACCCTGGCGGACAAAGCTGCGGTCACACGCAATTCTGAAACTGCACACATTTGTGCCGTTCTGGGTAGTTCGGAGCTCTGGATCAGCAACCAGCCGCCCCATAATTGCTACAACATTCAGCATTTTCTTCTTCTTTCTTTTTCTTCAGACCGTAAAGTTTACAAAGGTGCTTGTCCAAAACAACCCCACGGTCAATGTGATACTTTCGATTAAAGGTCACTTGCCCAATATGGTGGGCCTCTGTATGGTGAGTTCTACATAATGGTAAAACCTCCATACCTTCGTGAATGATGTCTTCCCGGTCCCGACCGGTGCCAACGTGGTCAACATGGTGCAGATCACATTTCTTTCCGCACACGCAGCATTTCTTGGCAGCGAGGCAGGCATATATGTAATCCTGGGTGTCATCTACAAAATCCAATAAAGGAAAACTGCATGGGATATCCCAATCAATGAGAAAGTGGACAAGGAAGCGCTGAAACGCGCACACAAGGCTCATTGGAGCATTGCTCAGTGAGAACATCTGGTCCGCCGTAGATTCCATGTCTTCCACGAGAAACTTGAGCTTCAGGTATTCTTTGGCCGGGTCAAGGCCCATGCCAGTGTAATCAGCAATCTCCCGGATAAGCTTGTAGCAGGTTCGCCGCTGCTTATCAGACAAAGGGCGTGAGTCTATCAACTGGACGTTACACTTTGTGTAGTTCCGCTTGGTCATCGTGAACCAGTCATCATACGGAGCTCGAATGATAATCTCTCGGCTCCTCTCGTCGTATCCCACGATTGTTCCCTTTACGACATCAATAGGGCTTCTCATGCAGCTTTCCTCTTTTCATGGATTTTGGGGAGCCGATTTATGCTTCAGGTTCCTCATAGGGGTAATCATCGGACTCCTCATCAGAATCCTCGGATGCAGCCGGAAGCTTCCGGGGCCCAACCTCACTAGCCGCCGGGATAGCCTTCTGGCGTTCGGTATCATCATCGACATCGTTGTAGTCGGCATCAACGAAAGAGGGCTCCACATGCTCAACTTCGCCATCATACAGGCTGGTCTGGCCGTCATCAATACGGCGCATGGCATACTTACCATCCTCGTATACCAGCTCATAGTCACCGGTAAGTGCGCCAGACTTGCGATCCTTGACCTGCATGACAGAGCTGATATCATGCTTGAAAGACGGACGGGTGATATCCTGCAGGCCGTTGGGACCGCCGACGCTCACCTTGTCCAGGGTAATGGAAAGCTTCATGGTGATGGTGGCATTGTCTGCATTCTTCATCTCCATATTGCCGATGGTGCGGAGAAGGACACTGTCAAAGTCCTCCTTCAGGGCAGCAAAGGTGTCACTCTTCAGGCTCAAAGTCATTTCGTTGGTAGTCATTTTCTTTTCCTCCTTTGGAAAATCTCAGATGGTGTTCATACGGATATACTTATTGCGACATGCCTCGCAACAGGTATCAATAAATCTGCCGCCCACTTTGGTGAAAAGCCAGCCTTTCTTTTTGAGGTCAGCCTTTTCAGCGTAGGACTTAGCCTCTTCTTCAGAGGTGAACGGATAGTGGATTTCTTTATGGCAGGAATCACAGGTGTACACAATCTCACCCTCCCACCAACCGTCAAATTCAAGCTCTCGACTCATATTTCATTTCCTTTCATTTTGAAAACATTAGCAATCGTAAATCTAAGGACAAAAGTTGGCAACTTCGCTGATTGTTACAACGACCCTGGGGTTGTCATCATAGAACTTCCGAACTTGAGCATCAACGACCTGGGCATCGTCGTAGTAGGCAATCCCATTAAGTGCGTCACATATCACCTTTCCAACATTGTCATAATCGGGTTTTACCACAGGTCGAATCATATGCTCTCGCATCATTTTTGCCTGTTTTTTACTGGTGCTTGCCGGTATCTTGAAATAAGCCATTATTCTCATATCAAGAGGCACTTTTTTATCAAACCGAACGCCATAACATTGGGATTGGTACATATACTTTACCAATGTTTCATAGTTTGCAGTCTTTTCAGGCGTGTATGTGCTCACATGACCACATACGGTAGAGAACTTCGGTCTTCCCTTTCCAATAGGTTGCCCAGGAATGGTAAACTTGACTGTCATTCACTTAATCACCTCGTCAATACTTTCGGGAAGGTCGTATTTCACCCAATACTCATTTTTCCTTCCGTCCTTCCGGCGGATCAATTGAACGCTGTATTCATTTTTGAACAGGAGCGCAGCAATTGCCTGCCGGTCGGCTTCATTAGAGATTCGTAGAATCCCATGTCGTTCAGATTCCTTCATCATACCTCCTTATACATCTCCAAGAAAAGCAGCCATGTCCTTGAACCGGCGGGACGCTTCCTTCTTGCGCCAGCTCGGTCCGGTAAACTGCATCGGGTAGCAAACCTCAATGATTCTGTCATAAATCCGTCTGTACCGGTCATCCATCTCTTCTTTCATTTGGGGAAGAGTAAGATTTGTGGTCAGGATCATTGGCAATCGCTTGCGATATCGGCTATCGACAATGTTATAGATTTTTTCAAGCGTGTAGTCTGTACCTCGCTCTGCGCCAAGATCGTCAAAGATGACAAGCTTGGCTGAGTTCATGTTTGATAATATGGATGCCTCCTGGCCAGTAGCCTGAATGGCCTCCAGAATTTTCACAAAAGATGTCATGACAACAGGGACACCCTTTTCCATCAGGCTGTTTGCAATACACGCAGCTGTATAGCTTTTTCCAGTTCCCACTCCGCCCCAGAAGAGCAGTCCTTGGTTTGCACTAGCCATCTTGTCAAACTCAGCGACATATTTCATGCAAACTTTAAGATTTCTCTGATTGAAGGATGTTTGTGAAAATCTATCAAAGCTCGCATTTGAGAACTTTGCATCCATGAGACTAGAGGCTTTAAGCTTTTTGATTCTTTCAGCATTCTGTGCAGTCTCACGGTCTTTCTTTCCATTTTCAAATGCTTCCATCTCACACTGACACTGAATCGGAACGATGAGTTTGCTCATCCTTTTTTTGTCCTCAATCGTAGGATTGGGAAGAAGCATGATTTTTTCACGAGGCTTTTTGCATATGCCGCAAATGAGAATCCCCTGTGTATTTCGGAAATCTCCTGGGTGAGACTTTTGCATCGCCTTACAGCGTTTGGCATAGGAACTCATCATTTCATAGCTACTCGCGCCTAGTCCGCCACTCACGGTTCGTCACTCCAATCGTCTTCTTCATAGGGGTTCCCACTCTCCGGAAGCCCAAATTCTTGTTGTGCCGGAGCATCCTTTTTAAGATAATCCGTGAACGGAAGACTGTCACTCAGGAAAGTCTTTGGATGCTTGATGTACGAAGACTCGGTATGAAGCTTCTTGCATTCGAGAGCGTAGTTTGTCGCAGCTTTCAGAAGTTCCTCATCCGAATACCCGTCGTTTCGACGGGCACTATACTTTTTATAGGCATTACCCTTGTCTATCTTTCTGGGGTAGACAGACCAGAATGCTTCAAAGCCGGTGCTGTACTTAGAAGCCTTTGGCTTCGGTTCTGGATTCGACTCTTCAAGAAAGCTGAGATTTTCAGATACCGGAATTTCTTTCATCTGTGGCCGCTCATCGTCTGCGGATTTTCCATCGGATTTCGTGTCGATTTCCGATTTTATTTCCGCACTTTTTCTGGCTTTTCTCTCGGCATCCTTTTTTCTTCGCTCAACAGCCTTGTACCATTGGGCCTGCCACTGGCTCCAGTCGTGTATCACAAGAGCATCCTCTTCACTGTCAATCCAACTGGTCTCAACGAGCGCATCCACAACGTTAGGAGCCCGGCTTACGAACTTCGTACTAAACGCATCAAGGATGTCATCCCTATCGGCTCCCGGAAGCCGACCATCAATATCCGCGTTCTTTAGGCCCCATATCCAAAGTGAAACTAACGCCCCAAGGGCCTCTTCTTTTGTACAGTTGATGGATTTGGCAAATTCTCGGAGCTTGCTCCCGTCAACCGTGTCATGTACACTGACCCATGCCATCCGCTATCGCCTGCCTTTCTTGAGTCATTGATAGGGTTTACTCTTCAGGTGACTCAGGCTCGGCGGACGACTCGGCGGAATACTCAGCCTTTTTGTCCGCGACAAGGTTGACCAACATGTCAGTTGCCATGACATACTGACTCTCGCGCATCTTGGTTGTGGATTCCAGGCCGAGCTCTTCGATGATAGACTTCACTACCGCATTGCCATTTTCTTTTCCAAATTGTTTTTGGGCTGCATCGAAAAGAGCTTTGCGCTGTTCCTGAGTGATAATCGGGTCGTCATCATCCATGACGATTGTTTCGTTGCTCTGGGAAGGTGCATCATTCGCATCATTTCGAACCTCTCGGAAGTTGACAGGAATCGCACCGGATGCAACCATTTCATCCTCTGAGTACAGTCCTTCGTAATCCTTCGGGAAAGCATCACGAACACATTGGCTGACCGCCACCTTGTCAATCATAGTTGCCGGCTTGGTTTTCCAGTTTGCCTGGCCTTTGTTGTACTCTTCAAGCGAGACCTCCTTATACGCCGTGCGCTCTTTGGAGTTCCGCATGAAATGAACCTTACACCATCCGCCAATCAGTTTTTCGCCCGGATAGAGGCAGCATCCCTCTTTCTGGACAATCTGATCTCCGCGCTGAACAGTAATGCCATCTTCTTTATAAAGGTAGTCAGGGTTACTGAATGCGCGACGCAGATAGGCATCTTTACCAATGACCATCTGTGCAGGTTCAGTGCCAAACTTGATGCAGTAGACCTCGCCAGATGCGAGAGGGTTTAACTTCTGCATCTTGCATGTATTCATAAAGAATACGAGCTCCTGGTCAGTAACCCTGTCCGCCTGCCCCCTGACCAGATAACGCTTAACGAAGTTCAGGTCAAGCTCGACTCTGGTTCCGAGAACCTCATAGCTCACACTCAAAGCATTGCTCTCCGCTTTACTCATTGCCGTATTTGCCATAAAAATATCCTCTCTTTCTGTTTAACCTCTTACGCTGGTGGATGTGGTCTCTTCATAAATGACTCCAGGAATCTGGACGGTCCCCTTAGAGGCTTTGATAATCCGCAGAATCGCCTTTTCATCAACTGGTCGGATAATCATACCGTTGAGTTCGACCGGAACCCTAGAAGCATCAACTCCAACGATTTTCCACGTCTTGCTACGAGTGACGCCTTTGACTTTCAGACTTGGTGCATTGATTCCGCCGCTAACAGAAACATCTGCCATGACCTCTGCTTCAGCCATAGCATTTTGGGCGGTTTCAGCATCCCCAGAAGCCTCAGCGGCAGTCGCTTCATTGAGTTTCTTCTCAAGTTCTGCCTCTGCAAGTTTTCGAAGCGCCTCCTCCTGTGCCTTGCGTTTCCTTTCCTGCTCTGTATAATAGTCATCCATTTTTGACTTCAGAATGTCTTCCGCAGCATTCAGGGGGTCGAGCATTTCCTTCTTTCGAGACAGGACGCGGTCATATGCTACCTTTGCGGTCTTACGAAGAGGCTCCCAGTATTCAGTGACCTTTTTCTGTGTCTCTTTGATTTCCTTCAGAATCTCTGCAGCATAGAGGTATTCGGAGTCATTCGACACGCTCATCTGCTGGACTCTCACCTCAATAGACGAGGCTTCCGTACCCAGGGCGGTTTCGGATTCATTTGCGACGACCTCAGAAGAATCAGAGTTGACATTCGCTACTAATTTTTCCATTTTGACCTAACCTTTCTTTTTTGAAAATATAAAATCTACATCGTATCATCAAATCACTTCGAGGATTCAATGTAGTCGTATACTGTTTTCAATGCGCCAAATACCGTCCATCGTCTCGAATCCTGCGAAGGAAACTTCATTTCAGCGTATTTTCCATCTTTTTTTAGATGAAGAATGCGCTTTCCTTGAACATCGATTCCATGAGATGCGAGCGCTTTAGCATATGCTTCAAGCTGAACACCGCAGTTCATTTCGATGAGCTTGCTGGTCGTTTTGTAGTCAATCAGTGTAAGCTCTCCATCGACCCAAGCTATCAGGTCCGCTGTTCCAGCATATCTCATGATTTTGTGATACAGTCTCACTTCGGAGCCAACGGCAACAGGCTTTTTTTCGTCCCACCACGCAAGAAACGCATCAAAATACCCTCGATACTCTGGGTCGATATCATCGATTTGGAATTTCACCCAGTTTTCGGCAGCATTATGGACAGCCGTTCCCTTCTCGGCAGCTCGGTTAAGAACACTCTCACTGATTCCTTTGTATTCTGCATTGCTCAGTGGCTTCATGACGGTTGTGACACTCGGAATTTCAAGTCCATTGAGTATGTAGATGTGCCTTGCCTCATCAAATCTGAGTTCTTCAAATTCAGGAATGGTAATATCATTCATTCGGCGCCCTCCAAAACTTTCTTCCAATCATAACTGTTCTCGATAACTTTGATGCTGTACGAGCTTGCGATTCGGCCACGGTCGAAGAACTTCTTTTTCGCCCCGGATTCACCGTGGTTGTATGCTGTCAGCGCCATATTAGCTTCTCCGTATTTTTCAAACAGTCGTCCAAGGATGAAGGTCCCGGCTTCGAGATTCTGAAGAGGATCATATAGGTCCGTTGTTCCAATCTCTTCATTGAGCCATTCGAGGTTTACCGTGTTTACCTGCATATATCCAATGCAGTTCCCATTTTGGGCAGTCGATTCGAATCGGCTTTCTTGATAGATAACAGCGAGAGCGATTTCATACGGAACACCATAGTCTCCACAAAATTCTTGTAGCCTCTCCTGCAAGTGATAATCAAGCGGGACCGAAGAACTTACACGAACCATTTCAATTTGTGTTTCAGAGCAAAATTCGCATTCTTTCTCCGTCGAAATCATATCGGCTGTATGAGGCTCGACCTTGCTAGTGGCTTTTTGCTCGTGTTTCGGAATTAGAAAGGCCGATGTAAAAAGCGCCGTTGTGAGAACTGCGCAGCCAACACCAACCATTGGACTCTTTTCTCTTTTCCGCATCTCTCAAACCTCCTTACTCCTTGATTGCTGTTTCGCCAAGAGCCATCAGGCTGATGGTTTTCAGCTCTGACACGGTCTTTGATATTTCCTCAAGATAACCGAGAGCATCTGCTAACGCAGGCCTTTCGTCATCACTGAGCATTCCGTCAGCGGCAATATCAATTAGTTTTTCCTTCACTTCCTTCAAATCGTCAACGCGAAGGTTCTGAAGAAGCCTGACCGTAACATGCGTAATGTCCAAAACCTCGTCAGAAATTGGAAGTCTGCATCCAATCGGACATTCGTTTAAGCAGTAGTGGTTTAGCAGATACGGCGCATTATACCGATCGGCCATAAGAACAGCCTTATCGACCGGCATACATTTGGAAAGTCCGAGTTCGGCGTCGGATACTGCTGACACTGACATTCCTAGCAATTCAGCCGCCCCTTCACGGCTTGATAGCCTCCCATCATATGTAGCAGCGTTCATTCTGGCTTTGAACCATGGATTTTCTGCCGCTTTCGTGGCTCGTCTTCCCATTTTTTCCTACCCCATTTTCCTGTATACTAATGTCAGAAAGTTCACGAACGCTCAACTGTTCTTAGTGTTCGGCAACATTCCTTCAAAAAAAATATCGTTCACCTGGTCCTGATTCAAATTCAGAACTTGAGCAACGATAACCTTCTCACTGTCTGAGAAGCTGGCAACACCAGATTCCTTCTTCCTATATTGGCTCGTAGAAATGCCGAGCAGGCTTGCCAGATATTCTTGGCTGTACCCATACGCGCATCTATACCCTCGCACCCAGCGGGGAGCATTTTTCACTTGTTCCATAGTATTCACCCCCTAGTTTTGATTGTCGTTTTTGATGTTTCTGTACGTTTATTATACCTTAGCCATCATGAATGTCAAGAAAAAGCGATTATTTTTTGAGCGGTTTTAACCTTTTTTGTTGCGAAACCGCTCAAAAAGCGGTAAAATAGTCACACTACAGCTTTCAAGGAGGAAATGACGATGCCGAAAGAAATCCATGAATTCGATCCGAAAATTTTCAAAGAAAGGCTGAATGCTCTGATGGAATCCAGAGGGTGCATAAATTATCGCGTTGCTGCAGACACAAACATCAGCGCTCCTACGATTTCAAAATATCGGAACGAGCTAGTCACTCCCGATATGGCTTGCATAGTAAAATTGGCCCAGTACTTCAATGTTTCTATTGATTGGCTTGTGGGCGCAAACAATGAAAGCCCGTTTGTGTCGAGCGAAGATGCAGACATCGCTCTTCTATACTCGCTGGCTTCCCCGGATGACCGCAAAGTTGTCCAGGTGGTTCTTGAAAAATACCGCACAGCAGTCAGCAAAAGCAAATCAGATCACACGGAAAATGGTGTATCCCAATGACGATATCTGTGATGCCAAATATCTTTGGTGAGCATTGCTTAGACGTTCTGTCCCACTCTCTTGTTGACCTACGCCCGGAACTCATAATAGACCGAGGCCAATTATCTCATCTGGTTTGCATCGGTCAACAGTTCTATGTTACTGGAGGTAGCTTGACGCTGCTGCTAGAAGCTATTTTTGTTTCAAAAGCATCTCATTTAGTTTTTGTTCTCTCGTCAAAGCCACAAAACAGTAATCCTTCCACGGTCATAGAGTGCTTGGGCTCATTATCATTAGAACTACTGAACAATATCGCCTCTGCATATTCTTACGGCATCTACAGTCAATCCTACCTGATCCGTGACATAATGGTTCGGCATGGCCAATGGACGTACAGTATCGCTGATGTTCAGGAACAGAGAATCGAAGCCTGTTTGAATGCCAAAACCTTCTCTGTGATGTGCATTGACAAATAAAAAAGAGCGCCAAAAACGGCGCTCTCAATGGCTAATCCTTCGTTGCTCCAAGTTCTCTCAGGAGAGCAGGAACGTTTATCAGAATATTTCTTCCGCTTCTTATATGCGGAATCCTTCCAGCTTTTAACTCCTTCCTGAGAAAATACTGAGACAAACCAGTTGTCCTTGCAGTATCCTTGACATTCATGAATGGTTTTTGCTCCACTGCCAAAGTAGATTTATTCATACCCTTCACCTCTTTTGCGCAATAAGCGGCGCTCCGCTCGTATCGTGATGTGTTATGTCGCAGAGCGTCGTATTATTGTGCGTCGTTATTTCCTGTCGCTAATTATAACTAAACTATCGTAAATGTCAAGGAGGTTCATAATGGCAAGCATAAAAAAAGAAAAAGACAAAAACGGTTGTCTTGTCTATAGAGTATCTGCCAGCAATGGCCGTGGAAGGCGAATTTCAAGAACTTTCAGGCCGGAGCCGACATGGAGTGCTCGTACAATAAATCGTGAACTCCAGAAATTTTCCACAGACCTTGAGATGCAGCTTTCCGATTACGAGATCCTAACCAAAAGCGAAAGCGTCGCAGAGGCCGCCAAGATGGCCGCTGAGGCCTCTAAGATAAAAACAGTGAAAGATTATGGCGACAGCGTATTTATGCCCGAAAAGGCCCTCTCCATCGCGGAGAAATCAAGATTGAGCTATGAGCAGCTCTTGACTCAGCACATATACCCAGCAATCGGAGACCTTCCAATTGATGACGTCCCTCCAAGCTCTATAAAAGCGCTCTTGGGCAAGCTGCGTTCCGAGATGGCGTTTTCGAGTGTTATAAAAGTTCATGCAGTGATAAACGGACTATTCAAATCGGCTGTACTGGATGACACTATAGACAAGAACCCAATGGATAAGGTTCCCCGTCCAAAACAGTCAAAGGACGAAGAGGTTTCAGATGAGCCTTTGTCATACACGGCAGAAGAAGCACGATACATCATGTCGTGTCTCGAAAAGGAACCTCTACGATGGAAAGTCTATGTGCTGCTTCTGATAGACACTGGCTGTCGTAGAGGAGAAATCAGCGGTTTGAGATGGAAAGAGATTGATTTTGACTCTTCAACTATCACGATAGACCGAAATCTTCAATATTCTCCAGCCAAGGGAACCTACGTGACCACACCAAAAGGACGAAAGAAAAGAATTGTCGATCTCTCCCCTAAAGTTGTAGAACTCCTGCTCCAGCTGCAAGAGGAACAGGACCCGAAGTCGGAGTGGGTTTTCACTCAGAAAAGAAGTACTCTACCGATTCATCCAGACACTCCAAACAAATTTTCAAAGCGATTTGAAAAAAAGTATGGGATTGAGCATTTTCATCCTCACAAGCTCCGGCACACTTCAGCAAGTATTGCAATCACAAACGGTGCCGATGTCGTCAGTGTGGCCGCTAGACTGGGTCATGCGGACAGCAGCACTACTCTTCGAATGTACGCTCATGCGAACTCAGAGAGCATTCGAAAAGCAGGGCAAGTAGTCCGAGATGCAATTCTTACAAAAGATACTGATGAAAAGTCTCCTTGAGCCAAACTACCATACACAGTGCAGATTTTGCATAGTGGTGGGCATAAAAATCAGGGTCGAAGATAATCTTCGGCCCTATTTTCTTAGCGCTCCGAGGCGGATGGATGTTGCAGGCTTTAGGAACGAATCCTAAAAATTTTGAGAAACTCCAAAGACCATGTTGCAAAAAGTGTTACAAAAAATTTGGGGTAGCACTTTACAAACAAGAAAAAGTCCTACGAATTTCGCAAAATCTAGCGATAATTCGTAGGACTTTTGGAGCTACTGATCCGATTCGAACGGACGACCTGCTCATTACGAGTGAGCTGCTCTACCGGCTGAGCCACAGTAGCAGACCAATGTTCTGCAACGTGATGTATTCTACCATAAAAGCCGGTGAGTGTCAAGATGGGAATTTGTTTTTGGCGCAAAGTTCTTAGAACCCCTTCATCTGCCCGCACAGATACAGCATCCCCGTTGCGGCACCGCAGATGGGAAGCAGGAGAAACAGTGTGCGGACGAACTGGCCGACCAGGCTCCAGGCTCCGGCGGAGTAAAGCGACGTTCCGAAGGAGCAGCGCTGGATCTTTCCACTGACCTGCAGCGCCAACGCGCCGAACAGACACAGACAGCCGGCGGCAAGCGCGGTCGGAAGCCCGGATGCGGCGGAATAGACCAACAGTGCCTTCCAGTTCAGGTTGGTCAACAGCTGAAAGGACAGCATCCCTGCCCCGGCCCCATAGAGGATCAGGAAACAGAAAATGGGCAGAGAACCAATTGCGGACAGACCCAGCAGAAGCAAAACGGTCAGCGCCCCGGAAGCGGTCAGAAGTTCTGTCCGAAAAAGGCCCATTGCCTGAGCCGCCGTTTCCGCTGCAAAGGAAGTCCGCCAGCAGCTGAGATAATAGTCGAGCATTTCCAGCTCGCCGGCGCTACACAGAGCAGATAGAACACCCGCAAGAAAGGTCCCGAACAAATACGCACCCGCCAGCAGGATGCAGCTGTGATCGGCCCGCAGAGAGCGTTTCCGGGGCGTTTCCATCGGCTCCGGAACGGCCGGGATCGCTTGTGATGGTGCATCCGCCGGGAGCGGCTCATTTGGTTCTGGAAGTGTAACGTTGGTTTTGAGCAGTGCGCTGTCCGGCACAGACGGTGCAGACAGCGGTTCCAAGGGTTCGGACGATTCCGGCTTCTGATAGACCCACATCTTTGGACTCCTCCTGTTTTGCGCTCTCGAATCGTTTCAGTGATGCCGCCGTTCGGTGCGCAGCATCCCGAAGATGCCGCCCAGACAGCCAAATAAAAACACCAGAGCAAACCGCACAAGCTGCATTTCTGCGGGTGCAAACCCGGCATAGAGACCAAACCCGGTCAGGAGCAGTACGAACATTGCCCCCTGGATGGCTCCACAGACCAGCCCGCGGCTGCGCTGAAAAAATGCAGCCAGCCACCCGCTGAGCAGGCTGCCTGCGCAGACTGCAGCGCTTGCCATCGGCCAGGCCGCAGCCTGCGAAAGCCCATGCCGGACCATAAGATACGCCAGCCCTGCCATGCAGGCACCGGCAAACGCGCCGCCGATGCCGAACGCCAGCAGCGCCGCCCCTACGGAGATCTTCTTTTGTTCAGACATAAAAACGCGCCTCCCTGCACTACTGTATGCAGGAAGGCGCGTGAAAAAGTACCGGGTCTTGAAATTACTTTTTAGCGGGAGCGTTGTCCATGTTCAGCTTCTCAACAGAGCTGATGGCATTCTTGGTGAAGCGGATCTTCACGCGGTCAGCGCCGGTCTCCAGAACGAAGGTGTCGTCCTTGATGGCAACCACACGACCGATCACACCGCCGATGGTAGTGACCTGATCGCCGATCTCCAGAGCAGCACGCATGGCAGCGTCCTTCTTCTCCTGCTTCTTCTGGGGACGATAGATCATGAAATAGAGCAGAACCAGCATCAGAGCCAGGGTGAAGAACAGGCTGATGTAGCTTTCGGTCGTAGTCGTCAGAAATTGCATGGGCAAAATCTCCTCTCAAAATTCAGATAATCTTATTATAAACCCTTCTTCGGGCGGTTGCAAGGCCAAAGTGCGAAAAACTCAGATTCTTGTATCCAGGAGCTTCACATAGCGGTCATGGAAGGCAGTGAAGGTGCCTGCGTCCAGCTCGTCGCGGATGCGCTCCATCAGATGGTTGTAGAACCACAGGTTGTGCATGACGGCCAGACGCATCCCCAGCAGCTCTTCCGCCTTGAACAGATGGCGGATATAGGCGCGGGAGTAGTTCCGGCAGGCCGGGCAGCCGCAGGTGGGGTCGATGGGGCGCTCATCGCGCTCGTACTTGGCATTCTTGATGTTGATGATGCCGCCCCAGGTGTTCAGGTGGCCGTGGCGGGCGTTGCGGCTGGGCATGACGCAGTCGAACAGGTCCACGCCGCGGGAAACAGCTTCGATGATGTTGCCGGGCGTGCCGACGCCCATCAGGTAGCGAATCTTATCCTTGGGCATGTGAGGCTCCACCTGGCTGATCATCTCATACATCACATCGGTGGGCTCGCCCACTGCCAGGCCGCCGATGGCATAGCCATCGAGGTCCATCTCGGCGATCTGCTTCATGTGCTCGACCCGCAGGTCGGCAAAGGTGCAGCCCTGGTTGATGCCAAACAGAAGCTGGTCCGGGTTGACGGCTCTGCCCTCGTGCTTCAGGCGGGCCATCTCCGCTTTGCAGCGGGCCAGCCAGCGGACGGTGCGGTCGCAGCTGGCCTTGGAATAATCGTGCTGTGCAGGGTTCTCCACACACTCATCAAAGGCCATGGCGATGGTCGAGCCCAGGTTCGCCTGGATCTGCATACTCTCTTCCGGGCCCATGAAGATCCGGTGTCCGTCCAGATGGGACGCAAAGGTCACGCCCTCTTCGGTGATCTTGCGCAGCTTGGACAGGCTGAACACTTGAAATCCGCCGCTGTCGGTCAGGATGGGGCCGTTCCAGCGGGTGAACTTGTGCA
>ENA-OWPL01000104-OWPL01000104.1-human-gut-metagenome-genome-assembly--contig:-NODE-104-length-65632-cov-33.725331_pt1 | contig 65632 bp, 35 predicted proteins | sample MGYA00248263_ERZ651844 | MGnify/ENA primary metagenome ERZ651844 (study PRJEB26924, sample SAMEA4378256) | human gut metagenome | biome: human gut; feature: human-associated habitat; material: faeces...
TCACTAACTTGTTCACTAACTTGTTCACTAACTTGTTCACTAACTTGTTCACTAACTTGTTCACTAACTTGTTCACTAACTTGTTCACTAAACCAATATGTCACGGTAGAACATACCAAATCACTTTTGAATTCAACGTTCTTGCCTGTCAATTTCTCCCATGTCAACATCTTATCAATACCAAACCCTGCATTTTCACCAAGCTTAGCATTTCATTCTCCGACTACTTTTCCAATTGTTTACGAAGAAATTTTCCAAGGTTTTCTTGTCTGGCAATTGGAGCATGTAAGTAGAAACAAAAAGTTGATTGTCCATACCTGCAAGAGCATATTCCACCATTTTCTTTCCCTTCCGAGTACAGAGCAAAATTCCGACAGGTGGGTTATCACCGGGGTGCATTTCATTTTCCTTATAATAGGATACATACGCATTGAGTTGCCCAAGGTTTTCATGTGAAAACTCCTCATTTTTCCTGGTGTCACAAATTGGTGCATCACTGTCACACTTTTTTGTTCTGCGAATTTGCACGACATTGTCTTGCTTATTAAAGTCGGCAAGTTTTCTTCCATCTGAGGATAAAGTCTATAAAATTTCCTTGCCCATTTGAACATTGTGGTTGTCAACCCCCTTTCTATTCACTCGTTCCTCCAATTTCTTTAGTAATTTCGTTCCGTACTCGAGTGCTTTGAATAAAAATAGCAAAATGCCTACTTCTTTATAGGGAATTGCCTATAGGACTTTGGAGATATTTTTCTATCTTTGCAGCGCAAATACATAGTTCAACCTTTAAAACAACAGTAATGATGAGCAAAAACAGATGGATGACATTCGTTTTCACTTGCCTTTTCCTGCTAACTTGCAGCCTATCTGCGTCAGCGAAAAGCAAGCAACCTATAGAACGTGGAATGACCAAGCAGCAAGTTACCGCTATCTTGGGCAAGCCTAAGACGACTAGTTTCAATGAACTGGGCGACAAGTGGATGTATGAAGGATGGAAAGGTAGTTTAGTGGGAGGTGACCAAGTCAGAACCTACGTGGCATTCGACACGACAGGCAAAGTGATAAGATACGAGGAGCAGATTTATAATCCTTCCCCGTCAGAAGCCAATGCAAACCATCCTCATCCTGGCATCACTCCCGGCTATGCTCCTATGCCTTACCCAGATGGTGCTTATTGCTTGAGCGACGCTGCCTTCTCCATCCTTTGCAAGAAGGTAAAAGAGGCTAGTTTCGACAAGGACAAGAAAAACTTGATAGAGGTGGCAAGTCTAGGATGCTATTACTCTTGCCAACAATGCGCCCAAATCCTCAAGATCTTCTCCTTTGACAGCGAGAAGACGAATGCCCTCAAACTGATGGCACCACGCATCGTTGACCCACAGAACGTACACGTCATCTGCCAGCAGTTTACCTTCGATGACGGCAAGAAACAAGCAGCAAGACTAGTGAGGGGGAACTAAGAATTACCATCGTAACTTCGAGTTTTTCTACTTCTTCGCAGTATTCTACGTGAAACACGTTTTTTCTCTGCTTTTCATGGTTTTGTAACAAATTAATAGTATCTTTGCAACCGAATTTAAAACATGTTACAATTATAAAGCAAAGAAGACTATGAACAAATTCTTCAAACTCATCTTCGTGCTTTGCGCCATCTGTGGCTTCACACAGGCACAAGCACAACCTGCCCGACCAAAACTTGTGGTAGGACTGGTAGTTGACCAAATGCGATGGGATTACCTCTATCGCTATCAAGATCGTTATTGCGAGGGTGGATTCAAGCGTCTGCTGAACGAGGGATTCAGCTACGAGAACTGTCGCATCCCTTATATCCCTTCTGTCACCGCCATCGGTCATACCTCCATCTATACCGGCTCCGTGCCTTCCATCCATGGCATCGCTGGCAACAACTTCATGAAGGATGGCAAGAAGACATACTGCACTGAGGACAACACCGTGAAACCAGTTGGTTCCAACGGCAAGGCGGGCATGGAATCTCCACGCAACATGTGGTGTACCACCATCGGCGATGAACTTCGCATCGCCACCAACGACCGTAGCAAGGTAATCGGCGTTGCCATCAAGGACCGTGCCGCCATCCTCCCTGCCGGTCATCATGCCAATGGTGCATACTGGTACGACCCAGAGGCAGGCAAGTTTATCACCAGCAGTTTCTATATGGACAAGTTGCCTGCATGGGTGAACAACTTCAACAAGCAGAACTTGCCTAAGAAGTATCTCTCCGAGAAATGGAACACCCTCTACCCTATCGACACTTACAAGCAGAGCACTGCCGACGACACCAACTATGAATGGGAAGTGAAGCCTGGCGTAAAGCCTGTTCTTCCACTCGACCTCCCATCCTTGCATAAGAAGTATGGCTACGACATCTTGCGCAGCACTCCTTTCGGCAACAGTTATACCCTGGAGATGGCAAAGGCGGCTGTCGCTGGCGAGAATCTCGGTGGTGGCAATGAGACCGACTTCCTCGCCGTAAGTTGCTCTTGCACTGATGTCATCGGCCATCAGGTAGGTCCTAACGCCGTAGAGATAGAAGACACCTATCTTCGCTTGGACAAGGACTTCGCAGATTTCTTCAATTATCTCGACCAGAAGGTGGGCAAAGGCAACTATACCGTGTTCCTCAGTGCCGACCATGGTGGCATGAACAATGCCCAGTTCCTGCTCGACCGCCGCATTCCTGCCGGCGACTGGAACACCAAGACCGCCCAAAAGGAATTGAACGAGATGCTCAAGGCAAAGTATCCTTCAGCAGGCAATCTCGTGACTTGGGTATCCAACTATCAAGTGTTTTTCGATACCCAGAAGATTGACTCCCTAGGTCTCGACTATGCTGCCATCAAGCAAGATGCAGTCAACCTGCTGAAGAAAAACAAGATGGTACAGTATGCTTGCGACATGGAGAAAACCTCCATCGAAAGCATACCAGAGGAAATCAAATATCGCATCATCAATGGTTACAACCGTGAGCGTAGCGGTGGTGTACAAGTCATCCTGAAGCCAGCCCACTACAGCAATGGCATGAAAGGTACTACCCATGGAGCATGGAATGGTTACGACACCCATATCCCTTTGGTTTTCATGGGATGGGGCATCCAGCATGGAGCCAGCACGAAGCCTTGCTACATGACCGACATCGCGCCAACTGTATGTGCATTGCTTCACATCCAAGCACCAGACGGCTGCATCGGAGAACCTATCTTCTAATGGTATTCTAATAGAAATAGAATATTCCTCTAATGAATATTCTACCATCATCAAAAAGCCTCGCAAGAAACAAGCTATGTTCTTGCGAGGCTTTTTAAGTATTCTATATTTTATTCCTCATTCATTATCTTCATATATTCCTCGTAGGAGATATATCTGCCACCCATAGACTTGAGATGAGGAGTCTCCAATTGGCAATCAATCATCTTGCCACCATTCTCTTGTAGGAACCGAGCCAAAGAGATGAGGGCAAGCTTGGAGGCTGACGGCACAAGCGAGAACATGCTCTCACCGATGAACACCTTGCCTATTGTCACGCCATAGAGTCCACCTACGAGCTTGCCGGTCTCATTATCCCAAACCTCCACGCTAGCCGCAAAGCCTTGGTCATGGAGGGCAGTATAAGCCTTGATGATGTGCTCGCCCAACCAAGCTCCGTCTTCGTCGTAACGATGGTTGCTGGTACTGCATCCTCGTATCACTCCCTCGAAATCCTCATTGATACCCACCGAATACTTGCCCTTGTTCATGAGGGTTCGCATGGAATGACTCACGTGTATTTCTTCTGGGAAGATAACGAAGCGTTGCATCGGGCAATACCAAAGGATGTCTTTCTGGTCACGGAAGCTGTACCAAGGGAAGATACCATTGCTATAGGCAAGGAGCAAACGGTCGATGCTCAGGTCGCCACCAATGGCAAAGCAACCGTCAGGGTCTCCCAAATGAGGGTCGGGAAAGTAAATCTCATCAGAAGATTCATCTATCTGAACTACCATATTTCTTAATAATTAAGGATTTATAGGAAAGCATGGAGTTAAGCCAACACCAATTCCTTGCCATCGAAGTCAACGACCGCCTTACCGCCCTTCTTCAACTTGCCGAAGAGCAGAGCCTTCATCAAGAGAGGTTTCAGGCGATTGCCGATGACACGATCCATCTCACGAGCACCATACTCCTTGGTGAAGCCCCACTTCAAGAGTTGCTCACGAGCCGCATCGGTCATATCCACAAATACGTTCTTCGCTTCCAACTTATCATCGAGCAGACCAAGTTTCTTATCTAGAATCAACTCTGCCATCTTCTTATCCATGTCATTGAACACGACGGTATCAGAAAGACGGTTGATAAACTCTGGCTTGAAGGTCTTCTTCACTTGGGCAAGCATCGCCTCGCCACGACTCACGCCGCCACCAAAGCCTACACTAGCCTGTGAGGCATATTGAGCACCGGCATTCGAGGTCATGATGAGGATGACATTGCGGAAGTCAGCCTTCTGTCCCTTGTTGTCGGTGAGTCGAGCATAGTCCATCACCTGCAAGAGGATATTATAGATGTCGCTATGCGCCTTCTCTATCTCGTCGAGCAAGAGCACGCAGTTAGGGGTCTTGCGGATGGCATCTGTCAAGAGACCGCCATCCTCATAGCCCACATAACCTGCAGGCGAACCGATGAGCTTAGCCACGGTATGTTTCTCTGTGTATTCCGACATATCAAAGCGCACCAATTCGATGCCTAGTTCCTTGGCGAGCACACGAGCCACCTCCGTCTTACCCACTCCCGTAGGACCTACGAAGAGCAGCGAAGCCATCGGCTTGTCGTCATCCACCAGTCCAGCCTTGGCCATCATCACAGCCTCCACCACTTTATCCACAGCCTTATCCTGCCCATAAATCTTATCGAGCATACGCTTTTGGAGTGTTGCCAAGGCATCATTATTTTCGTCCTTGATGGCAGCAGCATCTATCTTGCACACCTTGGTGAGAATCTGCTGGATAATCGCCTTGGTCACGTAGGAACGTTGGCGATTGGCAGGATGCACCTCCATATAGGCACCCGCCTCGTCTATCAAGTCGATCGCCTTGTCAGGAAGGCATCTATTGGTGATATACTTGGCACTGGCATGCACGGCATATTCCAAGGCATCCTTGCGGTAGGTCACCGTATGGAACTTGTTGTACTTATACTGCAAGCCCTCCAATATCTTGATAGCCTCTTCCTCGGTAGGCTCCTTGATGTCTATCTGCTGGAATCGGCGCACGATGCCCTTGCTTTGGGCGATGTATCGGTTGAACTCCTCGTAAGTGGTGGAACCGATGAATCTGATGTCGCCAGCCTCCAAATATTGCTTGAGCATATTGGAAGCATCAGGTCCCCCGTCTGAGCCACGACCTGCGCCCATAATCGTATGTATCTCATCGAGGTAGATGATGGTGTTACCTTCCTTAGAAGCCCCTTCCATCACCATCTTGATACGTTTCTCGAAGTCGCCACGATACTGGGCACCAGCTAGCATTTGTGCAATGTCCATGCTATAGATGCGAGCACCTTTCAGACGCTTTGGCACTTGGTTCTCATTGATGAGCTTGGCAAGACCATATACCAAGGCTGTCTTGCCCACACCTGGTTCACCGATATGCAGAGGATTGTTTTTCTCTGCACGACAGAGCACCTGGATGGTACGGTCGAGTTCCTGCTCACGTCCGATGAGCGGATTGTGCTGCTCCACCAAGTCGGAGATGCAAGTCACGAGTTGATGCCAGTCGCTCGGCTGATGGCTTCTTTCCTCGTCATCATAGTCGTCATCGTAATCCTCGTCATCATAGTCATCAATGCCCATGTTAGCCTCAGCCGCCGGTCCTTCGAGAGGATAGTAACTATCCACGCTGGCGATGAACTCACCTTGTCGGTCGCCCACGTTCTTGCAGAGCAGATAGGCAGCCTCTGAGTTTTGCAAGCCAAACATCGCCTGCACGAAATGAGGCACATTGACTTGTCGTCTATCAGCCGCAGCAGCCAAGGCACAAGCCGTGCCAAACATGGTCTTGAAGAGAGCAGAAGGTTCCGGCAGATATTTCACCGTAGAAGGCACACGCTCTTGCTTGGCGAGCCATCCCACCAAGTCTTCGTGCATCTTCAAGGCATCCACGCCTTCCTCCTGAAGGGCCTGACAGAACGCATACTGTCGCAAGAGAGACAGAAGCATGTGCTCAGGCATCACGAACTCATGGTCGAAAAACCGAGCTTGCTTCATCGCATCGTCCATCAAAACACTCATATATCGGGTTAATCCCATATTGTCCATTCTGTTGTATTCCTTTCTTTTCTATTTTATTCAGGCATATAAGTCAATTTCAGCGGATACTTTTGGGAGCGAGCTTGCTCCATCGCTTTCTCCACCTTACTCTTGGCGATGTCATAACTATAGGATCCCACCACGGCTTTCTCCTCATGGTGTACCTTGAGCATGATCGCCTCAGCCTCAGCTTGCGACTTGAAGAAGATGGTTTCGAGGATTTGCACTACGAAATCCATCGGTGTGAAGTCATCATTGAACATCATCACCACGTAACGTCCCGGTTCTTTCAGTCGAGTCTTTTGGCGTTCACGAATTGCGGTTTGTTCTTGAGCCATATTATTTATCTTTTTACTTCTTGTAAGCGTTGGTAATCTCTACTACATAAACATCGTGGAAACCGCCCTTGGCACCATACCACTGCAAGAGGCTCTTGTCGAGGAACTTCTCGGCGGTCATGCTGTCCTTGTAGAGTTTGCGGCATTCCAAGGTAAGGCGAGCCTGTTCGAAGCCGATACTACCACTCTCCGTCTCCACAGGAACCAAGCCAGTCTCCTTCGCCTTATCGAAATCACGTCCCGACTTGGAGCCACAGAAGTTATATATCTTTCTAGCCTCCTCGCTATGTCCCAAGAATGAAAGAGTCATGTACTCATTCTTCTCTATCAGTTCGTGAGTATGACGCTCAGGACGAATGAACACCACTGCCACAGGTTTATTCCACAACCATCCAAGACAGCCCCAAGAAGCCGTCATCATATTGAAATTTTCCTTGTCGCCCGAACAAACGAGCAACCATTCCTTACCAATCGTCTCGAAGACATTATCATTGAGTTGTTTTACATCAATTCTTTCCATTTATCTTTTCCTTTCTTTGTTTTTTAATGCAAAGATAACGCAAACGAGCGCAATGAAAGCTCGCTTTCAAATTGCCGAGTGCCGCTTACCTTTTGCAAAGATAAGAGATTTCTGCTAAAATCTATCATAATTTGAGAGAAAATACACATCTATTTCCATGTTAGTCGGATTTTTAGCGTAAATTAAGCAGATACAGAGAGCAATGGAAGCTCAATTCCTAGTATTTTATACACTGACGTAGTAATTGCGTAAGGCTTCAAGGGGAAAAGCGAATAATGCAAAGGACAGACTTGATGCCATGTCGAGAATTATATGTACCTTTGCACCAGAAACAATAACAATACTTAAATCATCATGAAACAAAAACTATTAGGACTCATTGCCTTGTTGGCTATAGGTGGTCAACAGGCAGTCACGGCAAAAGTAAAACTGCCACACGTACTAGCCTCCAACATGGTACTACAACAAGACAGCAACGTGAAACTATGGGGAAAGGCGAAGCCTAACGCCAAACTCTCTGTCAAGACCTCTTGGGACAACAAAACCTACAAGACAACCGTTGCCAACGACAGCACTTGGCTCGTAACCGTCAAGACACCGAAGGCTGACAACAAGGCTTACCAGATTGTCTTCAACGATGGCGAGAAGACCCAACTCGACAACATCCTCATGGGTGAGGTATGGTTCTGCTCAGGACAGTCGAACATGGAGATGCCGATGCGTGGTTTCGACCGCCAACCTTTAAGAGGCACCAATGCCATCATCGCCAAGCAAAAGCCAACAACCCCTATCCGTATGTTCATCACCGACTCGAAGAAAGGCAGTTGGTTCCGCCAGTTCAGCAAGACACCACAGGCAGATTGCTATGGCGAGTGGCTAGACAATCGTCCAGAGAACGTATCAGTGACCAGTGCAGCCGCTTATTTCTTCGCCACCTATCTTCAAGATGTGCTCGACACTCCAGTAGGCTTAATCGTATCCACATTGGGAGGTGCGAAAGTAGAACCTTGGATGAGTCGTGAGGCCATCTCACAATTCAAGGACATCAAGCTCGACATCCTCAACAATGACAAGAAGCCGAATATCTGGCAAGACCCTTGCGTGCTCTACAATGCCAAGATTGCCCCATTCCTCAACTACAACATCAAGGGATTCCTCTGGTACCAAGGAGAGAGCAATCGTAACAACGCCGACCAATATCGCTATTTGATGGAAGCCTTCGTCAAGGACTTGCGTGGCAAATGGGGACTTGGCGAACTGCCATTCTACTTCGTGCAGATAGCACCTTATAGATATGGTAACCCCGATGCCACAGATGCAGCCAAGTTGAGAGAGGTACAAGCCCTCAACGCCAAAGAGATACCTAACTCAGGTATGGTTTGCACCCTCGACATAGGTGCGCCCAACTTCATCCACCCTGTTGATAAGGAGACTGTAGGCACTCGCCTAGCCCTCCTTGCCTTGGGACAGACATACGGAAGAAAGGGCTTCGGCTACTTGACACCTACCTATAAGTCGATGGAGAAAAAGGATGGAAAGATATACATCAACATGGACAATGCACCATACGGAGGAGTTTGCCCGATGTGGACATCCCTGAAGGGTTTCGAGATTGCAGGCGAAGGCAAGGTGTTCCATCCTGCCTTTGCTGAAGTAGAAGAAAAGACTTGCCGCTTGGCTGTATCTAGCAAGGACGTTCCTAACCCCGTAGCCGTGCGCTATTGCTATCACAACTATGCAGAGGCTAGTGTCTTCAATCTCTATGGTTTGCCACTAGCTCCATTCCGTACAGATAATTGGTAATCAAAAAAGGGAGCCCCTCGGCAGAGGAGTCTCCCTTTTTTTAATCCTTGTGCTGCTTGACTAGTTGGATGGTTCCGTCTGCATTGTAATGCAGGCGCTCTACGCAGATGGAGCGGAGATTGCCTCTACCACCATTGCCTTGGTTACGAGCAGAGAGTTCTTGATTGTGATAGAACAAGAACCACTCACCCTTGTACTGGCAGATAGAGCCATGGGTAGTGTCACAACCGGTCTTTTCCAACAACACGCCCTGATACTTCCAAGGACCTAGAGGAGAAGTTGATGTGGCATAAAGCATTCGATTGGCACCACGTTTCTTGCCATTAGCCTGAGTCTCCACGCTATTGTCGGCATATGAGAGATAATAGATGCCATTGCGCTTGTGAACCCAAGTCGCCTCATGGAAGTCCTTCAAGCCCTCCATGGTACGTAAAGGCTCTGCAATTTCTGTCATGTTTTTCTTCAACTTGGCACCTACACAACGACCACCGCCACCATAATAGAAGTAAGCTTGACCATCGTCATCCACAAAGACACATGGGTCGATCATCGCATGGGCATCGCCCAAGTCTTTGATATAGCCCAGTTGCTTGAAGTCACGGTCTGGGTATTTGCTGACAGCCACGCCCACCTTCCAAGTCTTATTCCAGTCCTTGTTGCCAGATGGATGAGGGAAATAGAAGTAATACTTTCCATTGGCATAAGCACAATCGGGAGCCCACATGAAGCCACCTTCCGAGCGTCCCCACTCCACTTGTGAGGAATTGAGAATCTCACCATGGTCCTTCCAAGTCACCATATCATCGGTAGAGAACACATGATACTTGTCCATTCTGTCACATCCACGTGGAGGGTCGATGTCGTGAGAAGGATAAACATAGAGGCGACCATCTTTCCACACATGGGCAGAAGGGTCGGCGGTGTACATACTGGTGATGAAAGGGTTAGGAGGCAAAGCACCTATCTTCATACCATCATCAGCTTGCGTGATATTGATATTTTTCTTTGATTTATCAGATTTCTTGTTGGCACCGGCATTACCAGGTGCACTTGCCATCAACAAGGTTGCCAAACCTAGACTTGCGAGGCAGGCAAAAGTCATTTTTGATTTTTTCATGTTAGTTCTTCTTTAAAACATGTCTGCTAACATATTGACGAGCAAACGAGCTGCCACAGGGTCGGTATCAGCCTTATCCACACACATAGTGGAAACCATTGCCGTCCCCTTGCCCTGCTGAATCTTCATCATGGTCAAGCCACGCATGGAGTCAATCTTCTTGGCACGTACCTCCCATGAGCCATCCACGTAAGCATGAATCTTCATCTGTCCTGCCAACTCGGTCAAGTTAGGGTTGCGGTTGACCTGGAGGGTTGCGTTGCAAGCCAAAGGAATCTCACGCTGGTTGTTGTTGAAATAGCGCAACTCCAATGGTTCGATGCCAGTGAAGACAGGTGCATCCTCACGCTCCATGAAGCAGATGTCGCCCTCTGTAGGGTGGATGATGCCATGAATCTGGTCAGGATAGAGAGCCTTTGCCAAGTCGGCTGCATTCTGAATCAACAGTTTGCCACCCTTCTCCTGATACTTCTTGATGAGAGCCATATCCTCTGCGGAGAGGTTCTTCACACCAGAGATGATGCAAAGGTCGCTCTTGCCCTTCAAGAGGTCTTTCACGGTAGCCACCTTGTTATATGTGATGCCGAGGTAGTCGAGCTTGCCTGCGAAACCATCCTCTTCCAAGAGGTTAATCTTCTTGCCAGCCAACATTCGTTCGTTACTCCACTTCTTAGTAGCAATCAAGAGGTCATACTGGTTGGTAGAAACTACCTTGCCATTCTCTGACAATGTCAACATCAACTTCACATTGCTCTTCTCTGCAGGCAACTGCTCTGGCAATACGATGTTTGGCTCAATATACTGGCGACCATAGTGAGCGATAGCAGGGATATTTGCCTTACCACTCTTCAAGGTCTTACCCGAAACATCCACAATCTTCCAGTCGAGCACAGTAGCCTGCAAGGCTGTACCATCCTGACGGTCATTGACTACATAGATGCGAGTAGGCAACTTCTGTCCGTTGTAGAGATGACGTCCCCAAAGTTCTGCACTCACAAGCACTGGCTGCAAGGCACGCTGCAGAGCATAATAGGTAGGCCATGGGGTAATCTTCTTATAGTCGTAGCACTGACGGAACCAGGTCATGTAAGCGAAGTGCATGATACCGGATGCCTTGTCATTAGAACGACGCAAAGCCTCAGCCAACTCACCGGTGATAAATGCCTGTGTATTCAAGAATGACTTAGGATCAGAGAAATCATAGCACTGATAACCTATCAGGGACATTGGGTTCTGATGGATCAACTGATAAGAACGAGTTGGATGTCCAGTCTCATTGTTAGGATAACCCGTTGACATCTCCTGGCTGATGAGCGGACGGTTAGGCAACTTGAATCTATTCTGGAACTCACCCTTGAAGAAACGGAAGAGAGAGAAATCGTACCAATTGTAGTATGCGTGTACATCATCGATGTCGCCATCATCCACAGAAGCCATGAAATCCTTGCCAAACTTCTGTTCCTTGCCCTTGCGCTGATAGTTGGAGTCGAAACAGATAGGACGTGTTGGGTCTATCTCTCTCATTTGCTTCACCACGTCGGAGATAATCTGGAACTTCTTCTTAGCACGTTCCTTATCACTGTCATTGTCGTAGAACTTCATCTCATTGTTGATGGTCCAGAAGAGCAATGATGGATGGTTGCGATAATTCTTGAGCATACTCAAGAATTCGGTGCGCCAAAGCTCCAACAAGTTGCTGTCTGGGATTGGTGTAGAATGAATCATGAGCCAAGGCCATGTTCCCTCATAGCTGATACCGATACCATTCTTGTCGGCTGCGCCCATCCAGAGTTGGTTCCAAGGAGTTGTATGTGTACGGGTAATCTCTACGTTGCCTTCCTTCATCAGCGACATAAACTTGTTTGCCAAGTTGAGGTCGTTTGGAGCCAAGGCGAATGGGATGTGGTTACCACCACGCAACCAGTACTTGTTGCCGTTGAGATAGAACAAGCCATCCTTCACCACGAAGGTTCTGAAACCAGAGAGCACGTTCTTCACATCTGTCACGCCAGCCTTGCCCTCGACTACGCTAAACTTAAAGTCGTAGAGGTTAGGAGTAGCTGGCGACCACAACTTAGGTTTCAAACCATTGATGGCATAGGTATATTTCTGTTCCTCACCCTTCTTCAAGGAAGCCTTTGCCAAAGATACACCTTTATATAATATAGCACCTGTGGCATGGTCGGTAATTTCTGTCTGGATAGCAAACTGCTTGTTCTTGTCACCATGGTTCTTGACGATCACGTCGAAGGTAGCGCCATCGAGAGCAGGCTTGATGAAAGCATCCTCCACCTTCACCTGGTTGGTGATGGTGAGCTTGACAGGTTGCCAGATTCCGGCAGGGTCGTCACAATAGAAGCCATGGGCGATGTCCTTGAGCATCTTGTTGGTGACAGGCACGGTAACAGCCACATCCACCACCTTGTCTGCCTCATGGATATCTTTGATAAAGTCACGGGTTACCTTCACGGCAATCAAGTTCTTGCCAGGCTTGAGCAACTTGGAGCAATCCGCTGCTATCTCACCAAACATACCGATGTGAGAAGTAGCCAACTGTCCGTTGACATAAACCTCAGCCACCTTGCTGACTGCATCAAAAGTCAAGGTGAGATTCTTGCCAGCCACGTTCTGTGGGAGTTCTACCCACTGACGATACCACGCCGCCTTGGTGCGACGGAAGTCGAAGGTGTAGTTCTCACAGCGGTCGGTTTCTTGTTGATAATAAGTATCTGATACACCCTTAGAATTATGTCCTCTAGGTGTTCCCATGGTTTCTCCATGAAGCCAGATGCGGATAGGATTCCAGAAGTTTGGAACGCTCATCACATGCCAGTTGCTATCATCGGTAGCAGGTTGGGCCAACTTGACATCATCCATCTGATAGTCGGGCATGAAGAGCCAGTTGCCATCGAGCGATACCTCCGTGCGGTCGGCATTGAGCGTGTTCACCTTGATGTCTTGATAAGCAGCACGCTCTTTCTGGCGCTTTGCCTCCTTGTCCTGACGACTCATCACCTTGTTGAACTCACGGTTGGAGACACCCTTCATAGCATCGGCAGCCAAAGGTTTCACGCTGACATCATCATACTCGGTGTTGATCCAACCACCACCCAGGGAAATCTCGCCCTTAGGAGCCAAGTTGGCATGAGGGTCGGTCACATCGATATAAGGCAATTTCTCATCACCCACGAAGACACGGATGCGATTGCCACAGACATCGACTCTTAGTTTATACCACTCGCCGGGTACAGGGTGGAAGCGAAGAGGGCGCACTCCCATCAACTCATCCATTCCCATATAACCCAAGCGCATGAGGTATATGTCATCCAGAAGACCTCCTTTTATACCTATTACATATCTATCAAAACGATTTGAAGCGCGGAATCCAGCCCAAATCTGTACTTGTTCCTCACCTTTGGGAGTTCTCGCCTTGAAAGAGAGACTATAGTTTTCCCAATTGTTGTCGCCAAACGTACAATAGGCAGACTTGGTGCGTAGCACACCATTCGTGATGGAGCATTCTCCACGCCCCACCTTCTGCAACTTCTCATTGCTATTGGAGAAGTCATTGCTGTAAGGAGCGAAATTCTGAGCCTGCACAGGAACTAGCGCCCCTGCCATCAAGCAAGCTGCCACATACCTTACAGGTATTCGCTTCCAGAGTTTAAAAGTTTGTTTCTTTATCATAGATCAATTGTTATAAGTTAGCTAAAATAAATGCAACCACAAAACTGCGGTCACATGCCCTTAGGCTTGCTATCAGTTTTATGGTTGCAAAATTAATATGGACTAGTTAAATATAACATACTAGTTAATTAATAGCCACTTAAAATAACGATTAATCCTAAAAATATCCATAGGTTCATTCCGTTTTACATACGTCAGCAAATGAGATTTCGTAAGGTTCAGCCAAAGAGTCCTCGTATTCCTTGCAGAATCGGTCATATACTCGCTTGGCGATGCCCTTCTTGCCCTGTCGGCTCAGTACCTTACATTTCTCAGCAAGTGCCTCCTCGCTCAATGGGTCATGCAAGAAGATGATGTCGCAGATGCGAATCACCAATTCATCGTGCTGGTCACGACTTTCCTTGGCAAGCAACTTGTTGAGCAAGTCGATGGAGACACTGGAATAAGAATCCTTGAAATCATCCAACCAATCTATCTCGTAAGTTGGCAACAATGGACCATAGAGCAAAATCTCCAACATCTTATCGAGTTGCTCGTCTGGGTCGTCATACTCACCCTTATTATAGTCGTTGACCAATCGCAGCATCTGATGATAATCACAGAACACATCCTTGCTCCATTTCACGTGAATGATGCCATTGGAAGTGATGACTTCGACATTGCCTATCTGTTCCAACAAAAGCCTCAACTTGCGAAGGCTTACATTACGGTTGTTGCGTGCAGAAGCATCATCCTTGTCCGACCACAGCAACTCCGTGATTTTCTCCACACTGATACCACGAGTCTTGGTCTCGGAAAAGAGAATCAAGACAATCAGCAAGTCACGCAACTTTGGCGTAAAAGAAGCCGTCACATTCTCGCCTTCCTTGTCATAGACAGTGAAACCACCCAAGAGGGAGATGGCTGCCTTGGTACGGTCGAAGTACTTCTTTACTTCTCTTACTGGTTGCGCCTCCTTTTGAGAAGCCGCTGTTGTAGCCTCAGCATTTGTACTTTCCAAGTTTCCTTGCATCTGCTCACTTCCTACAGCGACTATTTTTCCCGACTTAGAAGAAGCACTAGAAGATGCCGTCTTTTCAGACTTCCTTGTCTTTTTCTTTCTAAGGACTGTCATCAATAGCTTCAACAAGATGAGAAGCACGACAATACCTATTATTATATAAGCAATCACCATGAAGGTATCGGAAGTCATGCCTGCCTCTTGTGAAATATCTATGGATGGCAAGAGAGGCGCATCGATAGAGAAGATTGCCAACTCATGCGACTTATCCACCATGATTTTATCCACCACCAAGTAGTACTTTCCGTCCTTAGGCGATTCATATAGGTTGAAGTCAAAGTCTTGATAAGATTTCGTACTCATCGTCGGTTTGGAAACTTCCACGATGGTCGTATCTGCCACAGAAACTCTCAGCATCTTACCACCTTGATCTATCACGTTGGTAGCATAAAAAGCCTTCAGATTCTTGTCATAGTACATGGTAGAAGCCAAGACAAGTCCCTTTGGTGTCCAGTTTCTCTCCCACACCTTCTCAGCCTGAAGTGTCTTCAAGTCGATGCACCACATATCATTATAGAAGTATGACTCCACAGCCTGCTTGCCAGCTTTGTTGCCACGACCGCCCAAGATATAAAGTTTGCCATTGGCGATTCCCATAGCAGCACCAAAGCGAGGAGGAATCGGATTGGCATACTTCACTTCTTCCACTCTTCCATTGTCTGCATGGATGCGGAAGAGATTGTTGTGATAACAGAAATAACCATATCCACCAAAGATATAATAACAACGGTCGGCTGGATTATAGACACGAGCATGGTTATAGAAGTTAGCCAAGGTGTCATTGGAAACCGCCAAGTCCCAAGTACCAGTCTGGAACGAGAACCGAGAAGTAGTCAACTTATTCAACGAATAAGACAAAAGACTCCCTTGCACATCATTAAACAACATAAAGCCATTGCTCATGCTATTTGCCTTATATCCTCCCTTTACTTTCTGTTGCCAGATTTGCTTGCCTTGGTTGTCCAACACAGACACCACCCCAGGCGTATAGATATAGAAGAGAGATTTCTTAGGGTTGAAAGCCGTGCTCACGAGTCCGGTCATCTTCTTTTGAAATACCAATTTCCATTGGATATGAGAGTCTATCAACCACACAGGATTCCCTGCTACCGCCCATTTCTGTGCTATTTCATCCACACAAGTCTCATCATTATGCTTGCCCAAACGCCAGAGTCGGATAGTCTTGCCTCCCGACACCACCTTCACGTTTTTCAGACTCATAGGCATCACATCGGCGGCATAACCAACGTCATGTCCCATACCGAAAAGAGCCTTCACGTTCTTGGTATGGTTCATCGGAATGATGCGGCTAGTCTGCTGACCATCATATTTCAAAAGAATCTTGTTTTGAGAAGGGAGGAGAGTCACCTCCATGTTTTTCCACGCATTCACTTTCACCAAGCCCTTGCATTCTGACAAGTCATCGTTATAGACAATGGCAGGATTACACTTACCATCCTCTGACACGCTAGAGATATGAATGGTCTTACCATCATCCAAGGTTAAATGAAGGATGGCACCGAAAGTAGATTCACGAACAAGCATATCAAAGGAGAAGGTGATGCGGTCACCCTCTATAGGAAGAGCCTTTCCCTCATCCAGGGAAAGGGTTGTACGCTTCATGGCAGCAAATTTGTTTGCTCGAAAGTATAGGCCAAACTGTGCATTATCTGCACTGACAGGAAGCACTTGCCATAACATCAAAAGTACAAGGCTCCATAGGATATTCTTAGATTGCATAACTTCAGTTGCTTATATTTTGCGACAAAATTACAAAAAATAAGCAACTAAAGCAAATAAAGATACGCTTTTTTCTACTAAATGGGGGGAAAATAGCACTTTTATTCTGTTTCTATTTCACAAAGACCTTTTTGCCATGGTGAATAAACACACCATGGTGAGGGGTCGTCACTCGCTGTCCCATGAGGTTATACCAACCTTTTTTATTCTTGTCATCATGGTCTTTCACGTCCTCTTCGACACCTTGAATGCCAGTTATCTCAGATTTCTTATGTTGCTTGACCACTTGGATGCTACCATCCTCATTGTAATACAAACGATCGACACAGATAGAACGGAGATTGCCTTGACCCGAAAGATCCTTGTTATGATAGAACAAGAACCACTCACCCTTGTATTGACAAACAGATCCATGCGATGTGTCGCAACCCGTAGGTTCCAACAAGACGCCACGATAAGTCCAAGGTCCTAATGGCGAGGAGGATGTGGCATATAGCATACGGTTGGCACCATTCTTCGTTTTGCCATCCGAACCTAGCTCATAATGGTTGTCGGCGTAGGAGAGATAATAGACACCATTATACTTATGCACCCATGTCGCCTCATGGAAATCGCTCAGACCTTCCATCTTTTGCAAGGTGCCATCTATCTCTGTCATGTTGTCCTTGAGTTTGGCACCCACACAGCGATTACCACCACCATAGTAGAAATAGGCACTGCCATCGTCATCGACAAACACACAAGGGTCTATCATCGCCTTTGCATCACCCAAGTTAGGGATATAACCTACTACCTTGAAGTCACGGTCAGGATAGTCGCTCACTGCCACGCCCACTTTCCAAGTACTGTTCCATTCACTATTGCCAGACGGATGAGGGAAGTAGAAGTAATACTTACCATTGGCGTATGCACAGTCGGGAGCCCACATGAAGCCTCCCTCCGAGCGTCCCCACTCCACTTGTGAGGAATTGAGTATCTCGCCATGGTCTTTCCAGTTTACCATATCATCAGTAGAGAAGACATGGTATCTGTCCATATTGGCACAACCATTTGCAGGTTCTACATCATGGGATGGATAAACGTAGAGACGACCATCTTTCCAAACATGGGCGGAAGGGTCTGCCGTATAGATGCTCGTGATGAAAGGGTTAGGGCCTAGAGCACCGATAGGTTTACCATCATCCACGCTTGTGATGTTCTTCGTTGGGAGATCCACGTTCTTGATAGTCATCACAGGAAGTACATCCTTGTCAGTAGCTTCCCCTATACCTTTCAATGCCTGGCTCATCTTGCCCACAAGATACATATAGTAACCAGAATCGACATCATCCTCATAGCTGACAAACTTGCCATCTGGCACAAACTCGTTGGTATTGAGAGGAGTCTTGTCCTTGTGAGCACACTTGAAGATTGCAGTACCTTCGTCTATCTCGTCAAACATAGCGATAAACATAGACTTGCAGCCTGCCTCCTTGAAAGAAGCCAACTGATACCAAAGGAACTTACCACCTTGACGTGGGACAGCATCATACTGGTTATTAGAATCGAGCGTATAACCCGTTATCGCTCCACTTGCATCTTTCTTCCATTGAGTCTGCATATTGCGCCATGAGAAACCAGGGTAAGCGACAGGTGCATAAACGACATCATGAGAGTTGCACCATTCCAAGTCACCCTCTACAGTTTGCGTGATTCGATAGTCGATACCACTTTGGTCACGGTACTTGCCCACCGACCAAGGAGCGATGACCGCACAACGAGCATACACTTCCTCCCATTCTTGATACTTTTGCGCAGCATTGTTGCCTGTTCCATCAGAGGTTCGCCAGTCATAGCCCGGTGCAGCCAAGATAGACACAGCTCCCTTCTTACCTTCACGTCCCACAAAGCCTTCCATCATCTGGATGTACTGCTCTGGGGTGGCATAGTTGTCTTCAGTACCCTTTCTCATACCGAGGGCATAGAGACCAACAAGCGGTTTATCTTTCTCCCAGAGATATTGAGGACATCTAGTAGGATCGTTGAGTCCGAACTTCTCGCAGAGCATATTCCAGTCATCGATGATGACCTGTGCATCGCTATTCTTACCAAATCCACTCAAATCATACTCCACCATCACAGCCACACCATTCTCCTTGGCAGCTCGGAGACAGTTCTCCAAGACTTTCAAGCTATGGGAATCACCTCTGTTGGTAGCTTCCACGGCGCTCTTGAAACGTTGTACTACGGCACCATCGATACCATATTGCTTCATCCACTTAAAGTGGAGGTTGACGGTCTCGTAATCGGAGGCACTGAAGATCTGCGCCGTAGTTCCGTCAGGATATTGAAAAGGCGTATCATATTTCTTGGTATATTCCGCCATGTCGGGCCAGAAATCCACACAAGCATAACCTGGGGCGAACTTGCCTGCAGAGCTAGAGCCATAGTGTGTCCATCCCCTCTGATTGTCTCCATCACCAGGGGCAGTAAACCATCCTTGATATCCACACATTGTGCGATGCTCGAACGACTTATACAAGACATTCGTCATCAGTGTGTAGTCTATGATACGAACATTGTTGATAGTCCAATGAATGGAGCCAACCATATCAGTAGGGATTCGGGTGAGATAGGTACGCATATAGTTCAGATGGTTGGTCTTCAAGCCACCTATCTTACTTGCCAAAGGCACATAGTATGTATGCTTGCCCTCTTTCCAATCCACGGCACTCAATCCGATGGAAGCCTCTTCCGTATCAGGTTTTCCATCACTGCATAGCTCTATCTGACCAATGCCATTAGCAATCATACTGATGGAAGCACCATCGTTCAAGGTAATCTCAGAATCGAAAACCAAATAGAGCTGTTCTATATTGTGTGTGCTGAGGTCGTATGGAGTGTCATATCTGCCAATGCTATTAAAACTTCCTGTCGAATGATTGAATGTCTTATCCAAAGAGAAATCCAAATTGCATACCTCATAGTTGGTATCATAGGTAGCCGCCTTTGTGGCAGCCTGCTTCGAGAAGCAAGACTGCAACAGCAGGAATGCCATTGCCCACAAAGGTCGAAACCTACCACATTGCATCATCATAAAGAATCTTTTCATAAGTCACATTAAAACAAAATTACACATCAATGCAAGCTGACGATTATTATGGGAATAAATCTTGCTTTGGAGGGTCATATTTTATGGAGCCTCCCCACTCGCCTTTCAGCCATTGGCTCATCTTGCCCACAAGATACATATAATAACCCGTGTCGATGTCATCGCCATAACTGAGGAACTTTCCATCTGGCACAAACTCGTTGGTATTGATAGGTGTCTTATCCTTGTGAGCGCACTTGAAGATGGCGGTACCCTCGTCTATCTCATCAAACATGGCGATGAAGACCGACTTGGCACCTATATTCTTATAGCTAGCCAACTGATACCAGAGGAATTTACCACTCTGTCGAGGGGAAGCATCATACTTATTATTCGGGTCAAGGTCGTAACCTGTGATATTGCCCTTCTCATCCTTCTTCCACTTGGTCTGCATATTGCGCCAAGAGAAACCTGGGAAGGCTACTGGTGCATAGAGAACGCCATTGTTCTCACACCATTTCAAGTCTGCCGTGATTTGACTGACTCTGTTGTCGAAGCCCGACTTACTGCCGTACCTACCTACTGCCCATGGAGAGATGACAGCACAACGCTTATAGACATCAGCCCACTCCTCATAATCTTGGGCATCATTGTTGCCCGTGCCATCAGAAGTACGCCATCCATACCCTGTTCCTGCGAGAACAGAAATCGCTCCCTTCTTTCCATCACGTCCTACGAAGTTATTCATCATCTGCAGGTATTGTTCAGGACGAGAGCAATCGCTTTTCTTCATACCGAGGGCATAGAAGCCTACGAGTGGCTTACCCTTTTCCCAAAGATACTGTGGGCATTGCTTTGGGTCGTTGATATGAAACCTGTCGCAGAGCATCTGCCAGTCATCGATGATAGGTTGCACATCGCTGTTGGCACCCAGTCCACTGAGGTCATATTCCAACATTACGGCAACGCCATTTTCCTTAGCAGCCTTCAAGCAGTTCTCGAAGACTTTCACGCTATGGTCATCGCCACGCTGGGTAGCTTCCACGGCACTTTTGAATCGCTGTACGATGGCACCATCAATGCCATATTGCTTCATCCACTTGAAATGGAGGTTAACCGTTTCATAGTCGGAAGAACTGAAGATGCGAGCCTGCGTTCCATCGGGATAGACGAAAGGAGTAGCATACGTCTTCTGGTATTCGCTCATGTCTGGCCAATAATCGACACAGGCATATCCTGGGGCAAACTTGCCTGCCGAACCAGAGTTCAAGTGAGTCCAACCTCGGCTGTTATGCGAGTCGCCTGGACAAGTGAACCATCCTTGATAACCACACATCGTGCGTTTCTCAAATGATTTATAAAGCACCTCCTCCGGGGTGTCGTATGGATCTTTCTCTGGTTCGGGGTCTGGATCTGGTTTAGGGTCTGGCTTGGGAGTCGGATCCGGTTCTGGTGAAACGACAGTGGTACTGTCGGAGCTACAAGAACTAGCTGACAGTCCCATAGCACCCAACAATACCACTGCTACACATATTGCTTTTAGCTTGTTGTTCATAAGCTTTGCATTAAAGATTCATTTCTTTGATTATCTCAATTACTTGATAACAACCTTCTTGTTACCGATTACATAAACGCCTTTTGACAAAGACTGAGTTTCAGTACCTACATATCGTCCATCCAAGGTATAAATCTTGGCATTGCCATAAGCTCCATTCAGCATGATGTCTTGGATACCAGTTGCACTAGAGGAGTCGCCAATACTCATTTTGGCAAGAGCAACATCCGCTGGGAATTGAAAGTAACCACGCAAGCTCTTAATTTCCGTTTTGCCTTCGGCTGGATGAAAGAAATTGCCATCAGCTCCCAAGCAGACATCAGTAGTTCTGATGTTTTTAGACTCCAACACACCAGTCAAGTAATATGCCTTTCCATCCGCATCTTTCACTACCGATGTTTGTACATTTGTTGCAGTTCTTGTCTTAGTGATAATCACTTTCAAATCCTTGGCAGGCTTAATGAGATAAGCACGTCCTGCCACAATATCATGCTGATTATACTTTGAACGATCTGAGAAATAAATCACACCATTCTCTACCTTACTTTGCGTATCAATACAAGCAATCTTGGCACCTTCACCAAAATAAGTAGCGAACTCTGTTCTACTTGGCTTATTTACTGCCTCGTTAATATTGTTCAAAGCAAAAGGGAGACAGATGGTATTCCAGACACCGCCTTTGAGATCTCTACGAATCGTGACTACGTCATTGTTGTCAGCATCCTTGCCCACTACTCTGATTTCACCATCTACCAATTCATTGGCATCGTAGGTACCGAATGTTACGTTGTCGAGATAGACTGTACCTGCAGCGTTATCAGTAATCGTAAACTGAACATCACAAGCATTCTTCAATACATCCACTGCTGCGGCAGCACCCTTGTCATCCTTCAAAGTTGCAAGGTCGAAGGTAACGGTTGCGAAGTCTGCATTCGCCTTGACAGCCTGAGCATCTACAGTATAAGTATAATAGGTATATGTGGTGACATCCTTGTTATTCTCATCCTTTGTCGTTGTGCCTATCTTAGTCTTGAAGCTCAACTGGATGTTCTTGTCTCGGTTGTCAGCATTCTTCACCATCACTGAGATGGTCTTGAAGTTAGCAAACTGGAATACACGACTCAAGTAACCAGATACAGGACCTACGCCGTATGCACCAGCAGCATTGTAAGTCAACTTCATAGAAGCCTTACCCTCAGCCTTCACGTTGGTATCGAAGGCGATAGTAGCCTTAGCTTCACCAGATACAGGATTAGTAGTCCAAGTAGGACGAAAATCAGTAGCATAGTCTGTAACAGTACGACCACCAGACAAAGGATAAGTAATCTTCTCTGCAGAAATTTCCCAAGAAGTCTCACCATCGGCGTATGCCCATGGCTGTGGGTTGTAGAAGTTGCTCTTCATCTGGTTCTTGCCATCGAGAGTTTCATAGTCGATGCTACGGTCTGAGCGGAAAGGAGATGCTGCGAAGCCCTCAGAATTAGCCAAATTGCTCTCCATATTGAATGAGCAGAAAGCGTAGTTCACGTTCTTTGGATTCTTCACGCCATCATTCCATACTGTCACCTCATCCTTGCCAGTGATTTCTGCACGAGCACCTACATAGATGCCGTCCTCGTCTGCAATAGAGAAGCCGTGTACATCCTTGAGACCATCGGTTGTCTTCAAGCCCTCACCTACATGGTTGAACTTCACAACCATCTTGTCACCATTGGCAGTTACGCTCTCCATCATAGGAGCAGCAAAGACCTTACCCTCGTTGCCATATACCATATTATATATAGCTGTAGCATGATGATGAGCTACACCACGCTTATCAGTTGGGTGAATCACCACATTGCCCTTATAGTCGTAATTGGTATCATAGATTGGGAAGTAAGCAGTCTTACTGTCGCCAATCTTCTTGAAACCATCCTCCATAGCTTCAGACAAAAGACCGAGCCAGTATGGAGAAGCCGTCTCTGTTACCCAAGTAGCCACACCATTATAGCAGAAAGGCATCTCACTAGCCTTGAAACCGAAGGTATTGCCCCAAGCTTCCTTCAACATCTGCAATTCCTGGCCATACAACTCAGGGCGACCTGAGTTACTCTCACCCTGATACCAAAGGGCACCAGCGATGTTGAAACCAGCCAAAGGACCAATCTTGGCATTATAGAAACCTGTAATAGTAGTAGCACCATCTACCCAGAACTCCTTGTCGAAGTACATACCACGGCGAGTTAATTTTGCCTTAAAATCAGCATTTTTGTCTGCCTCTATGACATCACGGCTCAACCAAGCCTCGATGACAGAACCACCTATAGCGGTATTGAGAAAACCAACAGGAATATTCAACTTCTGCTGCAACTCCTTTACAGTAAGATAAGCGACAGCAGAAACATTCGTTACCTGAGAAGCATCATTACCATGTCCCCATTTTGCACCAGCAATATCCTTCTCTGGTACGTATGGAGAAGTCTCTCCTGTAGGTTTAGTTGGTTCCATGAAGAAACGGATGTTGTCATTATTGGCATCAGCAAGAACCTCATCTTTGATTTGCAAGCCACCTACAGTAAGAGCCATATTGCTCTGTCCACCAGACAACCAAACCTCACCTACGAGTATATCTTTTACTGTTTGGAAAGCATTACCATTTTCATACGCAGTGAAACTATATTTGTCATAGCTACCCTTCTGTGCATCGAAAGCGATAGTCCACTTGCCATCTGCACCGATAGTCGTTGACTTAATGGCGATGACAGAACCATTCTTTGATAGCTCAATCTTGATGGTCTTTCCCTTGGCACCATAACCCCAGATGTTCATTGACTTATTCTGTTGGAACATCATGCCATCACTGAAGATGGTAGGCAAGCTTGACTTCGTTGTGAAGTCAACAATACGCACATTATCCATCGTCCAATGGATGGTGCCCACCATATTATCTAGCTTTGTGAGATAAACACGCATATAGTTAAGGTTGCTCACATTGAGCCCACCAAGTACACTTTGCAAAGGAACATAATAAGTATGTTTACCTTCCTTCCAATCTACACTTCCCAAGCCAATGGTCGCTTCTTCCACATCGCACCTTCCGCTACTAGTCAACTCTATCTGACCGACACCATTACTAATCGTGGTGAGTTGTGCACCATCACTCAATGTAATCTCAGAATCAAAAGCCACATAGAGTTGCTTGATATTATGCTTACTCAAATCATACGCTGTTGGGAATACAGTTTGATGAAGACCCTTAGCACCATCTTTTGTCACAGTCGCATCGAATGAGAACGGCAAAGAACATACATCATAATCTGTATCATAAACTGTATTTTCTTCATCCTTCACCTCTTCGGTCTGGCTCTTGTCACAGATATTGACATCAGCGATACGCATCAAATACATATCATTGGTCTTCATGTGGGCAAAGCAGAAACGGAACCACTTGATGCGGTCTGCCAAAGTAAACTTCTCTGCGTTATATCTGCCAGGAACAGCATCAGAAGACGTGGTCTTGAATGATACTTGAATATCATTCCATCCTTCTTTCAAGTTCAATTTCTTTGGATCCCAAGTAATATTGTTACCACCTTGCGTGTCCGTACCCACTTCCATAAAGCCGAAACAATCGCTCTGCGTCAAGAAAGGAAACTCACCAGGGTGATCCAAATTATGGAGATACACACGAGCGGTGAGTACCAAGTTTGACCAATCATCCTTGTAAGCAGAAAGATCAACATCTGCTGTGCGAGTATAAGTCTGATAGCCCCACCAATTATTGCCAGTATCATAGTTACCATTGAACTGTGCCTTTTCCATCAATGTACCAAGCACTTTCATTCGAGTCTTGGTCGCAGCCTGCAGTGACGTGCAAGACAACAGCATCACCAATACCAACATCCATCCCCGATGGAATCGGCTGCATTTCGTAAAGAATTGTTTCATAAGTTATTGATATTTTAGAATTTTATTATTCGTATTTCTAGTTTCAATCTATTTCATTTTGATGTACATGATAGCATCAATCTATATCATCCCAAGTTGTCCAAGCATCATAATGAGTAATGTAACCTTTTGCCATGGCATCTTGGGCATTACCAGTTCCAATTTCCGAATTAGTATCAGCCACTGGTACCCCATCAGGTCCCAACTTGATGGCAGGCGAGCCTGCACAAATGCCACAAGTTACTTTTACATTTTCCACCAACACACTAGGTTTTACATATCTTTTCATAGTAGTTTTTCCTTTTAATTTCTCAAAATGTTTTCTTCGGTAAATCGCCTTTGACTGAAAGTCGAAAGGGGCAAAGGCAAAACATCATTGCCTTTGCCCCATCAATCAATTATCTAAATCTTAAGAAGCTTGTTTTATATGCTAGGCAAGTAGCACTTGCCCATCTTTCACCTTTATCTATTCTTATTTCTTACCCTTCTTCTTACCAGCTTTCTGGTACAGGCAGAAACGTATGTTGTTGATTTTGATCTGCAAGCTACCCTTCATTGTCTCTGGGATACGAGTACAATAGAAACGGATGTAGTTGACATTGCTCAAGTTGAGGGCTGAAGCCTGTCCACCTGTTGACTTGAGAGCCAAAGCATAAGTGTGCTTACCTGTCTGCCACTCAGGAGCACCGATGCTCCAGTTAGCCTCCTCATTATCTGGACGACCAGAACTGGTCACCTCAATCTGGCCATAACCTGAGTTCAAATACTCCAATTCACCAGGAACCTCCTCAGAAACATCTGCATCGAATACCAAGTAGAGCTTGTCAACACCCACCTTGCTCAAGTCGAGAGGATTCTCTGCACGCTGTGCTGCTGCGAAATTGCTCTGATAAGCCATCTGCTTGTCGCACTCGAATGGATATGGAGCCACTTCTACCAAGTTAGCCAACTTGTTGTTCTCTTCTGTTACCTCTACCATCTGCTTCTTGTCACGGATGCAAACGTTCTTGATTCTTACGGCATACTTGTCATCACCAGAGATGTGAGCATAGCAAAGACGGAAGTAGTTGATGTCGGAATTGATATCAAACTTATTGCGACCTTTATTAGCTGGAGAAGCAAACTCGAAGCGGATGTTGTTCCAACCTGGTTTCAAGTTCTGGCTCTTGGTACGGAAGCTCAAAGCGGTATTCAAATCGTTACCAACCTCAAAGAAGTCAACCAACTGTGGGTCGATCTGAGAGAAGAGAGGCAACTGCTCAGGGTTGTTCAAGCACCGGATGTACAACTCGGCGGTGATAACCAAGTCCTCCTGCTTGTTAGCGTATGCAGAGAGATTGATTTTCTGGTTGCGGTTCACTGTCTGGTAAGCTGTCCATCCCTTAGCCTCATCCTTAGAGAAACCGAAAGCTCCCTTTTCCTGGAGTACACCAACTACCTTTTCCTCTTGCTTAGCATAGAGAGAAGTTGACAACAAAAGCATGACTAACATAGAGAAGATGGCTTTCAAGCCCATGCCTGTTCTCTTTGACTGTAATTGTTTCATATTCTTATCGTTTAATTAATTGTTAGTATTTCTATTAAGTTATTAGTTCCTTCCTATTTTGTTTTTAATTATCCATTGCTGCCAAAGAGCAACAATGGGATAATTAAAAAACAACTACATCAGTTCCGCAATATTTTCAAAAACCTAATTTTATATATAAACCTAAACTTACAAGCTTTTTCATCTCACTAGGTTTCCCTAGTACTTGTCATCTACTTCATCTTACTTGACAATAACCTTCTTGCCATTAATGATGTAGAGACCCTTAGCCAACTGAGAGGCATCATTACCTACATATTGACCTGCTATATTATAAATACCTTTCAAAGATTTTGGAGCGTCTGTCTTAATACCAGAGATACCTGTTGACTCACCTTCGAGAAGCTGAACTGCGCCAACGTATGGCTTAGTCCAAGCCTGACCCAATTGGTCGGTTGTTACACCGTATGTTGCATCTGCACTCAAGTCAGCAGCTGTTGTTGCATCAGAAGTTGCCTTCAAACGGTAGATGTGAGCATCTGCATCGTAGTCCGCATAAGCCAAGAGTGTTTTTACGTCTTCCTTTCTTGGATCCTTACCATCGAGAGTGTTGAGTTTACTCTTATCATCTACTGTATAGTTACTAGAATAGTTAGCATATCTGCGAATATAACCTACACATGAACCTTTGAAAGTAACATTTTTGGTTTCTCCATTTTCACCAAACGTAATGTCAGCATAACTATTAGCATTGGTCGCAGCCAAATTACCTTGAATGAGAGAGTTGATAATGTTCACGCTACATGCTGCATTAGCAATATTGATACCACCAGAAGAGCCTACATTACCTGCTGTAGTATTATCAGCCACTGTACAATGTACAAAGTTGATAGTATTATCTGAACTACCTCCATTTTGATTCCAACTGAATGCACCACCTGCACGTGCGGCCTTGTTCTGAGAGAATGTACTATTAGAAATTTGGAATGTCAAACCAGTCACATTATTCAAGTAGAAATTGATTGCACCACCAGATTGAGTTTGAGACTCGTTAGCTTCAAAAGCACAACCATCTACCATCAAACCTTTCAAAGAATTGCCATGAATCGCACCACCGGCATTTGCTGCTTCATTACCCTTGAAGTAACAATTCTTAAATTCGCCATAAGAAGCCAATTGAATGGCACCGCCTTGTCCATTAGACGCAGTGTTTTGGATGAACTGGGTGTTGGTTGCATAAATACCACAGTTGACTAATTCCTTATTGGAATTTTCTACTGTACCACCGCCTACATATACTGCACCTGCAGAGTTGTTATTATTATCCTCTTCAGAGACGTTGCCCTCAAAGATACAGTTGTCAAGAGTCAATCGCAAAGGAGTTCCCCAGATAGCGGCAGCATGGGTATTAGCATCATTATTCTTACCGAGGTTTGCTTTTGCTAACTTACCATTTCGGAAACTCAAGTTCTTAAATGTATAAATAGAGTTGTTGAGGTTGAAGAGCTGATTCTCACCTTCCCCATCAAATCCATCCTCTTGCGGATTCACACCTTCAAATACAACACCTTTCAAATGTGCTCTGTTCCACTCAGGTACCATTGCACCATTCTTCTCCACATTCTTCACCTTTATGATGCCTGAGACAAACACATGGTCACCATTGGCCAACTTGCTAGCCAACTTTGTCAAGGTAGCCAAAGCTGTAGCTGCAGACTTACCATCGTTGGCATCATTACCATTAGCTGAAATATAATAATCTGTAGCCATTACATTGCCACTGAGCAACAGCATCATCGCTGCCATTCCGAATGAGTAAAACTTCTTATTCATACATGTCAAAAATTTAAGTTAGTATTTTATTGTTGTTAGTTATCTTCGAGTCTCACACTTGCGTGATTCGATTCTTCTTGAAACTCGCATCCCTTGAACCATCACGTCGCAGGACTTGAAAAATTTCGATGGCAAAGGTACGATGCCGCTATTAAAAACGTCTGAAATGTCGCCTTAATAAGCGATTAATTTACGATTAAAATCGGTAAAAATCAGAAAGTTATTAGAAACAATTCGCCCCCACTTCGTCAGTGGGGGCGTATCTTTAATAATTGATATAATTGCTAAACAATTTGCGAGCCACATTTGCCGGTCCCGCAGGGTTTAGTAAGTTATCTACGATGTCCAAAGTAGAGAAAAGCACCTTACCTTTTCCGTAAGAAATCTCTCCAACGGAGGTTCCCAACTCAAATGGAGCGTTCTTATAGCATCCGGCTATCTGGGTTTCACCCTCTAGACGGAAACCGAAACGTAAATCACCGGTGCGAACTACCTGCTGATATGGCCAATTCATTCCGACATTGGTAGGAAGACCCTTCAATACTGGATGATTGCGAACATATTGTGTACCGCCGACCCAGTTCTGACCGACAGCGAAGTAACCTTTGTACTTCACACCTGCCATCGTACAGATGTCCTTCATCCAAGCCTCGGCACTACCCAAGACGATCAACTTGGTGCCATCGTTCTTCACTCTATCCATCAACTCCTTCACAGAGATAAGGGTATTGCTTGGACGAGACCACTTCAACTGCAAGCGACCTGTCTGTTTGGTCTGGCTATATTCCACACGAATCTTCACTGGCTGACCTTTCACCAAATCCACAGGTCGGCTCTCCTTGAAATCACCATTGTTGCGGATCTTGTCAATCAACTGTACATTGTTGACATACAGACGAGCACCACGGTCGGTATCGACACCTATCATATACTGACCAGTCTCGTCTGGAATCAACTCACCTTCCCATTGAGCAGAGAAAGACTGGTTGGCAGGAACACAAGATGCAGGCTGAGCACCATCAGCGAAAGTACGGCTTACACCAGTAGCAGTCTCCTCGCCAGCATAGTTGCGGAAGTCATTGTCGGCATACCATTTCACCTTCAAGTTACGCAAGAACTTATCTTCCAAAGGAACAGGCTCATCCAGAAGTGGACGGTTGATGACGAGCCAGTCGAGCTTGCCCATCTTGGAAGTATAATAAGGAAGTTGCTTACCCGTAGCCTTCTGATAATAGATTGAAACCTTGTCATCCTTGAAACCATAGAGCGCACCCTTGCCCTTCAACTCGGCATTCTCAGAAAGTGCCAACACCTCATCATAGCCAAATGCCACCTCCTTGCCAGAGGCATCGGTCAACTTGGCATTGATGCGATACATACCGTCTTCCTCACCAAGAGGCACTTGCACATTCTCATTGATGAGCTGTCCGAAGACATCACCACCCTTGATTTGGCAATCTTTCTTGCCTGTCCACAAGGTCTTGCCTTCTTTATCCACAAGCGTCATACTCAATGTGCAGTTACCCTTCACGTTCTTCTCGTTGACCATATAGAAATCTACAGCCACCTGTTCCTTGGTCTTCACAACCTGGTGACGTGGACAAACTGCTACATACACTGGTTGGGTAAAACGGTAGATGGTATTGAGGTTGCCCTTAGGGTTACGATGCAAATCGACTACACCAGAGTGATTGTCCTGGATTTGCTCTTCCCATCCGTTGATGGCATAGATGTCACCACGGTTGAACATTCTCATACCTTGGATGCGGCGTCCCTGATGTTCAAAGGAGATGTCACCCAAGCTGCGGGTCAAGTTGTCGATAGTGCCGAAGTTCTCCTTCAAGCCCTTCTCATCGAAGAACTTCTTGAGTTTCTGATACTCACTCTCCCAGAACTTACCATCCCAGCCATAACGACCGGTCTTCTGCAATTCCTCGTGAATCAACTCCAAGCGAGGAGGCGAAGTCAAGGCACCTTCCTCACCACGCATATAGATTTCCGTATCATTGGTAGAGTACATGAAACCCTTGGTAGGCGACTGATAGTAGTCTTCTTGCCAAGTCATCGGACCTGCGGCACGGTGATTGTCCCACCATCCACGGCGATAGAGTTTCATGTCGAATGGACGGAAGTGAGCCTTGGCATCCTCATCGGCATCCTCACGACCTGCCCAACCTGAGGTCAAGACCATCATGCGGCTAGGATCGATGGCATGGGCGATAGCCATATCCGCCTTTCGGGTGTCCATGATTTTCTTATCCTTCGTGGTGAAACCACCCATCTCATTGATCAAGCAGTAGATGACCAAGCTAGGATGACTGCGGTCGCGCTTGATCATACGATGCAACTTCTCGTTCAAAATCTCACGGCAGAAAGGACTCTTGTAGCACACCTGCCATGCACCTGGCTCCTCGAAGTAGAGCAAGCCGAGGCTATCGGCGGCATTAAGCACGATTGGCTTACCGATGCAACGGTGGAAGTTGAGCATATTCAAGCCCATGCCCTTGGCGGTCTTGATTTGCTTTTCGGCAGCATCTTGCTTAGGCACGAGACCCGTCTCAGGGAAGAAGCCCCAACTGATGGCGGTGCGGAGCATCATACGGTTGCCATTGAGGCGAGGCATGGCGTTCTTGCCGATGCCATCGAGGATGAAGCTACGGAAGCCAAAGGTTCGGTCGGTATTGTCGATCATGTTCTTACCTTGCTTCAATTCCACCTCACAAGTATAGAGGTTAGGATGATCCAAGTCCCAAATCTTGGCATTTGCCAACTTCACAGGGATGGTCACCAAGGTGGTGTCTCCATTCAGATTAGCCTTCACGGTCGTGTTCCATACCACCTTGCCTGTCGCCTTCTCCTTGATTCTCGCCACGAGGTTAGCCTTCGCTTTCTGCACCTTGCCTCCCTTATATACATTATTTATAATAGTAGTGATGGCGTTGACAGAATCAGAGGCTGCGGTATTTTGCATATAGAGGTCATCCACAAATCGTTGGTCAGTGATGTTGATGGTAACAGGTCCGGTGACACCGCCGAAGCAACGACCTGGAGGCATATCATACTTGCCCCACTTGAAGGTCTGGTAATCTTGCCAGTGATACTGTCCACCCGGATTGGTAACACGCACTGCCAACTGATGTTTGCCTCCACCCTGCACGGCATCGGTGATGTCGGCAGAGAATGGACTATCACTTACGACATCGTAAGCCACCAGTTTGCCATCGAGATAAACCTCGGCACGGAAGCGACAAGACTCGAAGTGAAGAACCACACGCTTGCCAGTCAAGTTCTGAGGCAAGTGAATGTCACGATACCACCAGCTCACGCCGAGATAGTCGTTGGTGCGAGGATGGTCGGTCGTGGTAGTGTATTCCTCCACGGTACCCGGCACAGCCACGCTGATGTTGTTGGCGTTCAACGCCTGCCATCCACCCGTAGGAGGATTGACGGGCAAGTCAGCCAAGTTCTTGATTTCTGAAGGTGGGAACAAGTGGTCATCTCTCCATGGAGCTTTCTTATCCACCATGAGATGCCAGCCAAAGCCACTCAAGTCGATGACTTGTCTGCCCTGTACCGTTACTACTTTTGCCGCTCCAGGCATCGCTGGGCGAGCATAGCCATTCGCCCCTAAAGCCAAGGCGAACGAGAACAAAAGGATTGTTTTCTTATTCATAAGCTCAAACAGTTATTAAGTTTATGACACAAAGATAGATAAAAACGCCTAAATACCTATTATATAATAGTACTTAAATAATTCGCCCAAGCGGAAATAAGCATAAAAAGTATTTTTGAAGTAGTATTAATTACCCCGGTTAAGCGCATATTTGCGTATATTTGCGAACCGAAAAGCCATACGTGGGTTTTCCACCTTTATATGACAACCCACGCACACGAGACAGCTAATAACTAACAATAACTATCATATAACGATGAAGAAAACCTTTCTCTTTTCATTCATGCTCTGCCTCTCCCTGATGGGCAGCGCACAAAACAAGAAAGACTTCTGGCAACTCAATGACAGAAGTGGTATCACATGGACTTTCGACAATCGCTCGCACAACGACCAGGCTGAGTATGCCTTCCCCTTCTTCCCTTTCACGGGATATGTTTACGGCAATGAGGCAGCCATCAACGACTACTTGATGTTTGCCAAATACATCAACAAGGAGTACAAGCACATCCCTGTCTCCATCATCAATGAGGGAAGCGAAGACTTCAGCGTGGCTGGCGACCGTGGCGATGCAGCCATGATTGGTTATGGAGCCGCTCGCTACGCCCTCGCCTGCCGAAGGAATGGAACCAGATGGAGCTGAAGAACATCTGTATCGGCAATAGCCAGTTCGACCTCAAGGTGGAACGCCAAGGCAGCAAGTTGAAGGTACAGATGAGCCGCAACGGTAAGGTCGTGGCGACACAGAGCGGCAAAGAGACTATGGGGTTCAAATTATAAATGATAAATAACAAATGATAAATCATAGCAATCATAACCAACAATGAATTACAGAGTTATTACTTTCGCCACCTTGCTCTGCTTGGGAAGCCTCAGCACAAGCTACGCCCAGACAAGCAAGACTGGCAACAATCAGAAGAAAGAGTTGAGCCCTGAGGAGATAGACCTCAAGGACGTGGATGCGATATACAAGAAGAACGTCCAGACAGCTCAAACCGAAGGCTGCGCCCAGCAAGTCAATGGTATGACTAAGACCGCACGAGGCATCATGCTCAACACATCGGGCGGCGTGCTTCGCCTCGAAGTGACCAACAAGAATGTGCTCCACGTCACCTATGGTACAAAAGACGGCGTGAACAAGGCAACCAGCTATGTGGTGACGCAAGCCCCAGAGAAATGTCCGTTCACTACTGCCACTACCGCCGATGGCTATACGCTCCAAACGGCAGGCTACAAGGTGACCGTGAGCAAGAAGACCGGTCACATCACCCTCTTCGATACCACCGGCAAGCAACTCGTCACTGAGTACCCAGGCAAGGCTCGCATGAACGCCGAGCGAGACAGCGTATGTCCTTACACCAACTTCCAGTTGGCTTCCACAGATGCCCTCTACGGACTCGGACAGTTCAGAGACCGCCGCATGAACCTACGTGGTGCTCAGCGAGAGCTGGTGCAGTTCAATACCCAGGCAGCCATCCCTGTGGTTTATTCCACGGGTGGATGGGGACTCTATTGGGACAACCCTACCCGCACTATCTTCAAGGACGGCAACCAAGGCATGAGCCTTCGCTCCGACTATGGCGAGGTGGTAGATTACTATCTCTTCGTGGGCAAGAACCTCGATGCGCTCACCGCCTCCTTCCACTCCTTCACGGGCAAGGTACCGATGATGCCTTACTGGGCATTGGGCTTCCATCAGAGCCGCAACCGCTACCACAACCGCAAGGAATACATGCAGGTGGCTAAGACGGCAGCCGAGAAGAACATTCCGATGGCTTCCCTCTTCATCGACTACCACTACTGGGGTAAGTATGGTACAGGAGCCATGAAGTTTGACGAGGGTTTATGGCCACGTCTCTCTGAGATGCTCGACACCTTGCACCAGAAGTACAAGACCCGATGCGTCATCACCATGTGGCCTTGCTTCAAGAAGGGCACACCTAACTATGAGTTGCTCAACTCGAAGGGCTACATCCTCAACGATGCCCATGCCATCGATGGTATCGTCTATGACGTGTTCAACCCGGATGCTCGCAAGATTTATCGAGAGATGATTACCCCACTGATGAAGACCAAGGTAGATGGTTGGTTTATGGATGGACCAGAGCCAGACCACGTACCTTCCTTCTTGCCTACCAAGACCTATCTCGGTCCGGCTCCAAGGGTAAGAAACCTCTATCCTCTCTACAACTCAGCCAACTACTATCAGGCTATCACGGAGGCACGCCCTAACGACCGTCCTTACATGATTACCCGATGCGCCACGGTCTCCCAGCACAAGTATGGTACGGCAGTATGGTCGGGCGACATCCCTGCCACTTGGGATGAGCTTCGCAAGCAGGTGGTGGCAGGCTTGAACTTCTCTGCAGTGGGCTGTCCTTACTGGACAACCGACATTGGTGGTTACTCAGGCGGCGACCCTAACGACCCTAAGTATCGTGAGCTGTTCACCCGATGGTTTGAGTATGGCACGTTCTGCTCCATCTTCCGAGCACATGGTCGCCGCTACCCTGGCAAGACGGAGACCCCTAACGAACCATGGTCATACGGTGAGGAGGCAGAGAAGATCATCACCTCTTACATCAACATGAGATACAAGTTGCTACCTTATATATATAGTCTCTCGGCGATGACCACACAAGCCGACTACACGCCGATGCGTCTGCTCGCCTACGACTTCGCTGGCGACACCCAGGTGCTCGACTGCAAAGACCAGTTCATGTATGGTCCTGCCTTCATGGCTTGTCCTGTGCTCGAAGAGGGAAAGACCTCACGCAGCGTGTATCTGCCTACAGGCACTACCTGGTTCGACTACTGGACCAACCAGACCCACGCAGGTGGCACAACTCTCACGGCAGAGGCTCCTATCGACAAGATTCCGCTCTACATCAAGGCGGGTTCCATCATCCCATCTTACAATCAAGTGATGGGCAACGAGATCAACCACGAGGCACCTATCCGTGTAGATGTCTATGCCGGTGCAGATGGCAAGTTTGTGTATTACGAGGACGATGGCAGCAGCATCGACTACCAGAAGGGCGCTTACAAGGAGATTTCGCTCGCTTGGAACAATGCCCAGCAAACCCTCCGCATCACTCCTGCCAAAGGCAACTACGCCATCAAGAAGAAGACCTTCGAGGTATATCTCCACAAGGATGGCAAGGTATCAGGCAAGAAAGTCGTCAACTACAAGGGAGCAGCCATTGCTACCAAGTTGAAGTAAGCGCATGGACAGTTGCTTAACTGCCTATCCTATCTATTCAATCATTTAAATAGGATATCCTTTATGAATATCAAACATATTTTACTAGGCGGACTGCTTGCCTTGCTCCCTGTGGAGGCAATGGCAAGCACACCTGCCGCAGACGCTCAATATGCAGCGCTGCAACGCCATCTCGCACAAGGATGGAACACGTGGGACGTGAGAAGCGTCCTCACACATGTCTATATGCCATACGCTTTCGCTGTCGATCTCCAGCTGATGGACGGCGAGGGCAAGCGCATGAACCGATTTTTGATAGGCGACCGAGGTCGTGATACCGCTCGCCTCAAGCCATACTCCCACACCTACGACGGAGCCTACACCAAGATAGAGGTAAGCTGGCACGGTCAGCACTTCTTGGTAGAGACCGCCGCCGATGGAACGAAGAACGTCATCCTCATCACGCCTGCCGAAGACAACAAGCAGGGTGGCAAGCTCTTGGTGACACCAAGGAGCATCTGGATGCGTGGCAATCGCATCGAGAGCCAAGACGGTTCGTTCACCATGGGACCTAACGACAAGTCGCTCATCGTGAAATGCAACATCACAGGTCGCCTCATCGAGCGAAGGAACCATGAGCAGCGCATCGACCTCAATAAACAGTTCGCCATCTGTTGCGACACCACGATGAACGTGGAGCAAGCACAAGCCTTCGTCAAGAAGCACAGCGACGACTTCGTGAAGGAGAAGAAGAAAACCTGGGGCAAAGACTACGACTGCTACAACGGCATGCAGACCGCACTGGGCTGGGACACCTTCTACGACCCATCCACACGCAAGGTGATGTCGCCAGTAAGCCGCATCTGGAGTTCACAATGGTTTGCCAGCTCCGACTTCGGAGGCTTCACCCTTTTCTGTTGGGACACCTACTTCGCCGCCATGATGTTCTCCACCGACAACAAGGAACTTGCCTATGCCAATGCCGCCGAGATTACCAAAGCGATTACGGAGGCTGGATTCATCCCCAACTGCTACTACAGCAATGGCTTCAAGTCGCGCGACCGTTCTCAGCCACCAGTAGGCTCGCTCGCCGTTTGGAGCATCTACAACAAGTACAAGGAGAAATGGTTCTTGGAGTACCTTTACGATGAACTGCTTACTTGGAACCGCTGGTGGGACAAGAATCGCCAAGACCAAGGCTTGCTTTGCCTAGGCAGTTCTCCATACGAGAAGGTGACCTACTTCCGCAATGAGTACGACAACAACACCCGTTATGGAGCCATCCTTGAGTCGGGCTTGGACAATTCACCAATGTATGATGGCGTGCCATTCGACAACCAGAAGCATCTCTTGATGCAAACCGACGTGGGCATCACTTCCCTCTACATCATGGATTGTCGCTATCTCGCACAGATAGCACAAGAGCTAGGCAAGACCCAAGACGTGGCAGAAATCACCGCCAGAGGCAAGAAATACGCTGATAACATGCAAGGAGTATGGGATGAGGCGACCGGTTACTTCTATAACAAATCAACCAAGACCGGACAGTTCAACAAGCGAGTATCTCCTACCAACTTCTACCCTCTCTTGGCAAAGGTGGCGACAGAAGCTCAGGCGAAGCGCATGATCAACGACCACCTGCTCAATCCAGAGGAGTTCTGGGGCGACTACATCATCCCTGCCACCCCTCGCAACGATGGTGCTTTCAAGAACAATGAGTATTGGCGTGGACGCATCTGGGGACCTCTCAACTTCCTCGTCTATCTCGGACTGAAGGAATACAACTGTCCTAAGGTAAGAAAGGAATTCGCCGAGAAGTCGAAGAAGCTCTTCCTACAGTCCTGGTTGAAGGACGGCTATGTATTCGAGAACTACAATGCAACAACCGGTCAGGGCGACGATGTATTGCGCAGCGACAAGTACTATCACTGGGGAGCCTTGCTAGGCTACATCTCTCTGATAGAGAACGGAAGAATGAAATAGATAGGAGAAGTCTGTGTCGTGGCTACAGGGAATTGCCATTACTTACCACAGAAGTTTCCTTGCCTTACGGATGCAATCTTCATCCAAAGGCTTTGTATCTGCATCCAAAGGCTTTGGATGCACATCCCAAAGCCTTGGGATAGAAAACAAATAGGGCACGCCAAACAATTGGCATGCCCTTTATCAATCAATATACTGCTATACGATTACCACTGGTCGTACTTCTCGTCAACCTCCCATGCCGACTGCGCCTGTGGATAGACTGGTTCTGCATCGTCAGAGCTGTACTCATCGAAGTCGAAGAAGTTCTGCTTCTTGGCATCGCCCCAATCTTCACCTACATCGACACTCGTCGTGTACATGATACCCTCACTCTGCACCTGGCATACGACCGTCTTAGGTGATATATATAGTTTCTTTTCCATTATTACTTAATCTTTTACTTGTTAGAAACATCATTTAGTTGATACTTATACATTACTTCAATACAATCTTCTTGCCATTGTGGATGTAGATGCCGTGGGTAGGCTGAGCTACCTTCATGCCCTCCAAGGTATAGTAAGCATCGTCACCCTCCTGAGCATCGTCTGCCACCTTCACGTCGTCGATACCAGTGGTCTCGCCGAAGCCTCCGAAGGTCAACTGAAGTTTGGCTCCCTGAGCCTCAGCAGGCAAACGCATATAACTTTCATGCACGTTGACCTGTTTGCCACTAGTACCTGTGTATTTGTGCAAGAGGTCGTCACTGCCCAAGCCATAGTCGCCAGTCTCCATCTTGCCGACATTCAAGATCACGGATTGCATCAAGTTATCTTTCACATCATCTGCAGATAAGTCGTTCTCACCATCATAAATCTGATAGGTGAAGTTGGCAAGCTTGCGTGAGTTGCTGACATCTCTGAGCAACACACCCGTATTCTTAGGAATGAAGGTTCCGTTGCCATTGCCATGAACGCCATCCTCGCCATTGTTCACATTGATGCTCTCCATATGAACGAGGTAATATTCATTGGTCTTATACTGACCATCATCATCCTTGACAGGCTTGCCATCATTGTCCTTTACATATTCTGTCACTTTATGCTTGCAACCAGAGGTGAAGGCGATAACGTATGGCTGATTGTTAGCCTCATCCCAGTTGTTCTCAGACAAATCGACATCAAACTCACGAGACAAGGTGGTGAGTTCAGTGCCTACTGCCGTGAGAGGAATCTGATATTCCAATTTTTCCTTGTACGGTCCCCAAGTATCCTCAGCATTCAACTTGACAGACTTTCTCACATAGATGTGCTGACCATCCAAGAACTCAGGCAAGTTTGTTGCACCCTCATCATTCAAACCGAAACGAACGGTACTCAACTCAGTACCAGCTTGATTCTTACCTGTGAAGAAGATATTCTGAATCTGCTGAGGAGTGGAAGCCTCATCCACAACCTGCGTGCCACTGCGCTGAGTCTTGTCGAAAGCACATGCGCCGATATAGTTGATGTTACCCAAGAGCACGACTTCCTTGATTCTGTTATCCGCATTCTCGAAGGCATAGTCGCCAAGCATGCTCACGCTATAGGTTTTGCCGTCAGCCTCATTGCTTACAGTTGCAGGAACCACCAAGGTATAGTTGGTAGAAGTAGTCTTCAGCAAGCTGACCGCCTTGTCAGACATTGGGAAATACTCCTCTGTGCCATTCTCGAAAGAGGTCTTCATCTTGTCTGCCCAAGTTCCCCAGTAACGGTGGCTCTTATAGGCATTGATATTGTCCTTGCGAACGAAGAAGTTCTCACAGTTGTCCAAGATGGTCTTATCGCCAGTCTGAGGCGTGAAGGCATCAGTACCGATATTTTCTTCCTCGATAGGAGTATCACCCAAGAAAGCGATGGTCTTGAGGTTGTCACACATACGGAACGCCTCATTGCCAATCTTCGTCACGTGCTTAGGGATGGTAACGTTCGTCAACTTCTTGCAGTAGTAGAAAGCTCTCTCACCGATAGCCGTGAAGGATGGAGACAAGAGGGTAATCTCATCATTTGCCTTTCCTCCTGGGAAGATGCAAAGCGTCTTCTTGTCCTTAGAGGTCAACATACCATCGACACAAGAGTACTGCTGGTTGTTATCATCCACATCAAACTTAGTCAAATTACCGCAGAGCGAAAAAGCGCCTTGGTTGATAGAGGTGGTATTGGCTGGGATATGAATGGTCTTCAAGTTCTGGCAATCATTGAAAGCCTCATACTCTATGTTGGTCACGGAGTTTGGAATCGTAATTTCCTTCAAACCCGTACAATGTTGGAACGAGTTCTGACCTATCTTTTGGATGGTTGCGTCCTCAGCAAATGTGACATTAGCCAAAGAAGAGCAGCCGCTGAATGCACCAGTTCCAATGGTGGTGACACTAGCAGGGATAGTGAAAGACTTCAGACTTGTACAATTCTCAAAAGCATTCATTTCTATCGATTTCACGTTATCGCAATTTCCTTCAAACATGAATGTTTCCAACTTAACATTATTAGAAAAGGTCAAACTAGGAATGCTTGTCAACTGAGAGTTGGCAGCAATCTTGATCTCTGTCACTTCTGGCATACGATAGAAGCTATACGCGCCTAACGTCTTAACGCTAGAAGGGATGGAGACGCTTTGCAAATTTGCACTTTGGAAAGCAGCAGTACCTATCTGGGTCAATTCCTCATTGAGTTCTATCTGAGTCAATTTTCCACCCTTAAAGGCATCATTTCCTATTTCCTCTACAGACGAAGGTAATTTGACAGTACCTACAGAACAAGACTGGAAAGCACTTGAATAAATCACGTTCGTACCCTCAGGTACTTCATACGTCTTGCTCAGTCCATCATCCGTGTAATCGTCAGACTTCATGTGAGCTACAGGGAAGATGTAGAGCACCTTGAGTTGACTTGTTTCGTTGTCGGTAGTCATATGGTGAAACAGCACGCCATCTTCATCCCAAAAACTTACATTACCCTCTTCCACAAAGATATTTCTCAACTTGCCACAATCGGCAAAAGAAGAAGACTTGACGGAAATGGTAGTCACAGGAATCGTGACTTCCTGCAAATTGTTACAACGGAAGAAAGCCTCATCATCGATGGTCTCGACACCCGTAAACTTGATGGAGCTTAACTTTTGATTACTATCAAACGCGCGCTTACCGATGATTTGGATTCCAGCAGGCATGATATAGGGATTAGCTCCTGCGGCCTTTGCGTATGGGAAGGAGGTCAACGTCTTCTTACCATTAACCGTCTCGCAGAGCAAGCCATCCACGATGGAGTATTTATCTCCTTCATTATCTTCCATCGCATACTCCACCAATTGTTCAGCCATGGTAGTTGCACTTGGATCAAAGCTGGTCAATCCCTTTGGCAAGATCAGCTTCTTCAAGGATGGATGACTGGCAAATGTACCAGCAAGGATCGTCGTGGTAGCACTATTGACCGTAAACTCCTCTGCCTCCTTGTTCATCGGATAGTAATAGAGTGTGGCATGGTCGGCAGAGTAAAGGACTCCATCATCCAAGACGAAGTGAGTATTTCCGTTAGTGAACTCCACATTTGTCAACTTACCACAATTACCAAAAGGATTAGCACCGATAGTCTCAATGGTAGATGGCAGTTTCACCTCTGCCAGTTCAGTACATCTTGAGAAACATCCTTCATCTAGCTTCTTCACGCCCTCTGGCACTGTGATGGAAGTGATTTTTGTTCCACCAAAACGACCAATGCCTGTCACCTTGAATCGGTAGTTGAAACCATTATCCACTTCGGCAGGCACTACTACGACAGGATTCTCCGGAGTTAGATTGTTACCAGTCGATGCATCACGAGGAGCATTGACACTCACCTCCAGGTTACTTAGATTTGCGTTCGTGATTTGATACAGCAAAGTGTTGCCGTCCTCTCCTTTGACACTGAACACGTCGTTCAGTTTGAAGGCAAAGCTAGGCATCGCCATGGCTATCGCCACGACTGCAAAAAGCAATCTTCTAATAGTTGATTTCATTCTCTTTTACTTGTTACTAATTATTTGATAATTATTAGTTATTTTCGCTGGCAAAGTTACTGCTTTATAAATAGGTAGCCAACTTTTGCAGTTCACTAAAAACACGTCAAATAGAGAATTATCGCCTATCAACCACGCCTATACACTGCCTATAATTAACAAGGGTATTAACTACTGCTTAATCAGACAAGAAATAATGCCTGAAAATAAGCTACTTACAACACTTTCCTTGCAATGCAATTACACTTTTCCTATAAAATTAAGGGGCAAAAACTACACTTTTCCTATAAAATCAGGGCATAAAAACTACACTTTTCCGAAAAAGCAGCCTCTTATCGCTCTTTTTATTTACTGTCAATAAATAAATTTAGGCGAATTTGTTTACCACCAGTAAATAAAAATAGACGTTTTATTTGGTAGCAATCAATAAAAGTCGTATATTTGCAGCCGATAAATAGTAAAGAACTATGCAAAAGGAGATATTCAAGACATTGATCAAGGAGGGACAAGCGGAGATAAGAGACATCGAACTCTACCAGCGCCCTTTCGAGTTCGAGGAAGAAGGACGATATGTTTTGGTGGGCATCCGCCAAGCAGGAAAATCGTACCTCTTATACCAACGTGCCAAACAATTCCTACAAGCAGGGCATGACATCCGTGAAATCGTCTATATCAACTTCGACGATGAGCGTCTTTATGACATGAAAGTCGAGGATTTCGACCTCATCTTGCAAGCATATAGCACCATGTATGACAGCAAGCCCCTCCTCTTCTTTGATGAGATACAAAACATCCAAGGATGGGAACACTTCGCACGAAGACTAGCCAATCAGAAATATAGGGTATTCATCACGGGTTCCAATGCCAAGATGCTCAGCCGTGACATCGCTACGACATTGGGCGCACGCTACTTTGATGAGAAGATATACCCTTACTCCTTCAAGGAGTACCTAGGAGCTAAAGGCATCATTCTAGAAGACAACTGGGAATATGGGAAGCAAAGGGATCTAGTGCAACTGCAGTTTGAGGAGTATTTCAAATGGGGCGGTTTCCCCGAGTTGCTGCTCTACCAGAACAAGCGGCATTGGCTCAATGGGCTATACGAGAAGATTGTACTGGGCGACGTGATACAAAGAAACAATATCAAGAACGAGTATGGCTTGCGACTCGCCATCAAGAGATTGGCAGAAAACGTGATGCAGCCCACTGCTTACAATCGCCTAGCCAATATGGTGAAGAGTACTGGTGCATCCACCTCCACCGCATCCATCATAGATTACGTGCGCTTGATCAAAGATGCCTGTCTGATGTTCTCGCTCGACAACTATGCCTCAAAGTTTACGGAGAAGGAGACTGCCAAGAAACATTACTTCACCGATAACGGATTGCTGAGCATCTTCTTGACCGACTCGAAGTCGCCCCTATTGGAGAACCTCGTTGCCATCACTCTCAACAAGAAATACAACCATGACGCAGAAATGCCTCACCTCTATTATTACAACCGCAACATAGAGGTCGATTTCTACGTTCCTGAAGAGGGACTTGCCATCCAAGTGTCTTATACCCTAGAGGATGCCGACACTCGCAAGCGAGAGACCTCCGCCCTCGTTGCCTTGCACCAACTCCATCCCCTCCGCAAGGCTGTCATCATCACATATGATGAAGAAGAAACGATAGAGGCAGAAGGACTTCAAATAGAGGTCATCCCTATCTGGAAGTGGCTGACAGAATAAAATAAAACTCGCAAGCAAACAAAATGGCGCATAAGCAAGACCGCTTATACGCCATTACTGTATTTAGGACTTACGTCCTCTTATTTTCCTTTAAACAACATTTTCTCTTCAGTTATTCCTCTGCCCAAGCATCCTCTGCCACAATAGCTGAGAAGCCCCATGAGAAGTCAACCTTTAAGGAGTAAGCCTTGCCTGGCTTCCATTCGAAAGGACTTACAAATTTGTTCCATTCATCAGAATCGGCAGTGAGCTTGCTCAAATATTCAGCCAAGTGCATATTGACAACATGCTGAGGATCAGGATTTCTGTAATACTTCTCGTAATCCGTAGGAACATACAAGGTGAGCTGAGAACCCATCAACCTACGAGTCGCCTCATCAAAGATACCATCAGAAGCAACCAATGGCTGAGTTTCTGAACGAGCTACTTCCCGGAACTGTAATGGCAAGGTCTGCAAGTGAATCTTCTTCATTCTAGTACACTTCTCGAATATCATACCATAGAGATACTGTACGGTGCTTGGAATCCATACCTCACCCAGATTAGAACAGTTTTGGAACATGTGATTACCAATAAAGGTAGGACCCTCTGGGAACTTAGCAGAAGTCAAGTTAGTACAGTTAGCACAAATCTTCTCTCCCATCTTGCGCAAAGCCTTAGGGAAGACAATGCTCTTGAGTTGTGTACAACCATTGAACTGATTGCTACTCATCTGATTATTTGTCACCTCAGACAAATCGATGGTATTCAACTTATAGCCATTACCTTTCAACATCTTCTGCAAGAGAGCAAAATCAGCGTTAGCCAACGTACCCTTCAATTCCAAACTGGTAATGTCCTCGACAGTCTTGTAGATACCGTCAGCCACCAACTGGTTGAGTGTATTCTGCAAACTGCCATTCAATACCACCTGTGTACCAGCAGCCTGTACCATGGATACTTTATCCGCCTTAGCCTCATTGCCAACAGGGAACACCTTCAAAACGGCAGTACGAGTCTTCAAGGTAGGGTTAGCATCGAAAGTGAAGAGAATCTGACCAGGCATCTTCTTATTGGCTACTTGAACCCAAGTGATAGGATTACCATCCACATCCTCTACAGCCCAATCCCAATTTTCCACTTCTGACTGATACTTCAAAGAGAAGGTACCTCCCTTCTTGTCGAAGTTGTTCTCAAAGGCATTCTTATTGCTGATGGCAACAGAAACGCCATCTGCAGAAGACTGTTTCACAGTAAACTCATACTTCACACTATGGTCAGCCTTGGCAGCCACAGCCACCTTAGCAGAGCGAGCACCCGCCTCATTCTCTTTCACCTTGAGGATATACCCCGTACTATCGGCATTTGCCTGGAAAGAAATCCAATCCTTTGCAGTTGCAGGAATATCCACTGTGAGCTGATTACAAACGCTTACCACATTCTCGGTAATAAGCTGCAAGTCGATGTTAGCGGCAGCAGAACTCAAGCCTGAGAAATCAGCAGCGTTGGAAACAGCAATGACAGGCTTTGCCAAACCATACTGAGCGACAGGAACCTGTACTGAGGTATTGGAATTGTTCTTATCCTTAATGGTGATTGTACCTGTACGCACATTAAACGTGTTGTTGGCTGCAATGGTCACATACTTGGTAGCAGAAACCATCGCACGTGTAGTAGGTTTATCTGACACAGTCATCCAACTCTTGTCAGAGACAGATATATCATACTCTTCGATATTGTACTGGAACTCAAGAGGCAATTCCTGCTCATCATTAGAGAGGTTCAAGAACGCCTTAGGGTCGGTGGCAAGGATAGCATCCTTCTGATACTGATATACCCAGAAAGTCTTGACGGTAGCGTCATCGCCCTCGCCCACTGTCAGAGTGAACTCTGCACGACGTGCATCATAAGAGGTATTTGGACCTGCGGCAATCCAAACTCGCTGAGTCTGGTCACTGCCCTTACCCTCTCTGTCGAAGAGGGTAAGCCAGTCGTAATTCTCTGTGCCATCTTCACCACCAACCAAATCTACTCGCCAATTCTGGTTGGTATTGAAAGCGATGGTTGACGCCTTGTTACCACCTGTCTCAAAGATAAACGTTGGAGGGTCTGGCAATTCTGAAACAAACTCGAAGTGAGGATCCTCCACGGGAGCAACCGGCTCCACTGGGGTGTCATTGTCATCATGACAAGCGGTCATCATAGGCAATGTACCCAATAGTGCCATGCCCAATATGATTTTATTAATTGTCTTCATAGATTCATTCGTTTACTTTAAATTCAGACTTAACAATTTCCAACATCTTCATGCCATAACCATTTCCATAGTAAGGGTCTGTAGGCTCAATGGCTGTAGAATTAACCCAATCATTGAACGAGTCAATGATGACCATATTGTTGGCACTCAAATTCTTCTTGGCAACATTGCACATGGTGCGGAAACGTTCCTCATCATAATTTTCTATTGGATAAGAGTAGCGGTTAGCATCGCTCACCCAAGCATTAAACGCTGGAGAAATACTTGGGATGAAGTCCAAGTTGGCATTCTCCTTCGCCCACTGTGAGTTATACTGCCAGTTTTGGTCGATGTAGATAGGGCGCATCTCACCAGCACGCTGAGGAGTAACGTCATTATACATCGTATTCATGTAGAAGGCATCAAAACCACCTGAAACAAAACTATTGATAAAACGAGCTGTAGGAGTCCACTGGTTCTGACGAGCCACCAAATACAATTCTACACCTGCGGCCTCACGCACTGCGGCACGAATGGAATCATAAACCGCCTTAGAGTCACGGCAATGCAAGTCTTGTGGTTGAGTGATGATGAGCACTGGCTTTCCATCTACCTTATAATAAAGAGAGTCATCACGGAAGAAACGGTCTGCCAGACCAACAAAGTACTTGCACAACTTAGCAATGTTCTCAGAATGTCCATTCTCATCCTTGTCATCCTCCACCATCTTACTATTGGATGTGTTTGCAACAATACCTGAAGGCTGTGCCTGTATGCAGAATTCTATTCCATGCCAGTCAATCTTGCCACGAGAAACATCAGAGATGCCCTCAAAAAAGTTGAAATTGTTCAAGCTGTTGACATTCAAACTGCTTGGCTGATTGGCATCATAACCCACAGCTGGCATAATCAAGAAGTCAATACCCGCTTCCTTCGCCCAGTCAAGGTGTTGCTGGAACAAGTCGGCAGAACCTGACTGACGGACATCTACATTATATCTCTGCAAAACAGGACGCACATAAGACCCCAACTTAGGATTAGACAAATCGGATACGTCGTACGGCGATGTCAGACGTGCATATTGTGATTCTGCAGCATTAGTATTGGCAAATGGATTGTTGACATAAATAGCACCCACCTTGGCACTCTTGGTCAATGTTACAGGAGTAATCTTATAGTTGAGTGGGTAGTCATCAATCGATGGACTCTCCTCCTGTCGGCAAGAGGTGCCGACAAGAGAAAATGCCATCAACATGAGGCTCAATATGCTATAAATCTTATTCTTTTTCATGATTTCCACTATTTAAAATGATTTTATTGATCCACGGTATAAATACTTCCTGCAAGACGAATGTTCAGGTTGAAAGCTCTCTTCAGGAGGTCTGCTTCCGACTCGTCCTCGATAGGTTCCACTTGCTGGCGCGCTGTCTTAACGAAGTCTTCCCAAGTCTTTCCATAATACTTAGCTTGCATATCCATATTGAAATCTACATACAAGATGTCGTTCTCATAATGATGGATAGTAGCCTCCTTGTTAGGCACAGGCTTAGCAAACTGCAAGAGGGTAAAGATATTGTCACCCCAACGACCTGAGTTTGGTTCCTTGCTCTTTGCCTGCATATTGGCGAGCGCTGCAAGATAGTTGGTCTTGTTGGTCTCATTCTCGCTCAAAGGAATGTCGATACGCTCTGGCCAGCAGTAGTAACGATTACCACCTTCCTCGTAGGCATTGTTACCATTGTCGAAGAATGGAGGGAAATTGAGATTACGGGTGCGACGCTCCAAACGCCATGCTCCCAGACCATCCAGCCAACCTGCGAAGTAACGCTGTTTGTAGATTTGATCGAGTTTACCCTCGTCACCATTGGCACCATCTATCTTGGCTGTATATAATCGACGGGAATCATCAAAACCTATGTGACTGGTGCCCCATTTGATACCATCTTGTGCCATGTAAGCAGTCAACTGCTCTGTGGTAAGGCCATTCTCCTCAAAAGAGGCAGCAATACCATTCTTATACAAGGTTTCTGCACTTTTGCTACCCAAGCCAAACTTGACCTTAGCCTCAGCCTGCAAGAAGCAAGCGTCTGAATATCGGAGCATTGGGATGGCGATGTCCATTGCATAATACTTTGGATTGATGTAGCAACGAGCATCAATGTTACCTGGTAATGGATCCTTCACACGATAATTTCCGGATGGGTCTGCTGGGTCGTAGTTGGCTTGCCAACCAAAAGGCAATCGAGAACCAGGACCATCAGCTGTCGGTACGTATGGTATCCAGTATTCCACGAGCAAGGAGTCTCTTACTTCTTTACCCTCCAACATCCAGCTCAAGTGCTGCGCACGCTTCTCAACATTACAGTTGCTGACATCACAATCGTGAGCACGTGTCAACACGTCAGGAATCAAGTGCTTGGCTGTATTAGGAACAGATTCACCCGACTTCAAGAACCACACCTTGTAACGTGGGTCATTGAAAGAGAAGAGATATGTGGCACTGTACTCATTGAATGAAGGCACGTTGTCGTAACGACCACCGTTCTCATTCAGAGGTTTCCATATCTGCTTGTAGTAAAAGGAGCCATCGGCTGTCTCCACTGTTCCGAACTTAGGCATCAACTGGTCGTCAGCAGAAGCGAAGATATCATCTTGATGTTCCAAAGATTTAGAAGCATACTCACGAGCCTCCTCCTCGCTGATGTTCTGTACGTTCATAGCCACCTCCAAACGAAGGGTGTTGGCTAGCTTTTTCCACTTTTCAACATCACCCTCATAGATAGGATCCTTCACAATGTTGCCACCGTTAGCCTCATCAAATGTATCGTATGCAGCGGTGAGGAGGTCGAGAATCTGCTTGTAGGCATCTGCCTCATCATCATATTTCACCTGTTTTTTCTCTACAGACTCATAACCCGCATCGCTCATCATCACAGGGCCATAGAGGGAAGTCATGTTGTAATAGAGCAATGCCTTCCAAGTCAAGACAGCAGCATAAGAGTTTTTGTTGCTACTATTGGCATATTCCTTTTCCATCGCACGCAAATCACGCAAGATGTCAACATAGAATGTTCGGTAGTAACCATCATTACCATCTCGCATACCACCTTGAAATGCCTGAACGGTCACATAGCGAGAATAACTCCACATACGATAGTAGTTCAATTGGCTGAAGAGGTTCATGGTCTTATACACCGTACCAGGAAAGATACTCTGGAATGTAGGTGTATAGATTTTGTTGTTATCTGAGTTGATATCCTCGAAGCCATCGGTACAGCCTACCAAAAGTAAGGCTGCTGCCGATATACTCATTATCTTATTTAACAATTTCATAAGTCAAAACGTTTTAGAATCCTACCTTAATATCAAATCCGTAGCTAGCCTCTGGCAAGTTGAAACCACGCTCGAAACCTTGAGCATTGCCTGTAGTACTGGTAGCTTGTGGATCCAAACCAATAGGTGTGTTTGCAAAGAGAGTAGCAATGTTGCGACCTACAAACGCCAAGCGTACATTCTGCAAAGGAGTCTTGCGCAACCAAGTCTTTGGGAAGTCGTAGCTAACTGTAATCTCACGCAACTTGATGAAAGATGCATCATATACATAGTCTGTCATACGGGTCTTTGACTGCCAATAGCCCATGGCATTGACCCAACCATAACATTGCTCACCTGCTCTACCCTCGACATCATCGTCATAGACGCAATTCTCGATTCTTACACCCTTTGGACGCTGCCAGTCTGGATAAATCTGACCATTCTGCTTTGGAGTATTGGCGTCACCAGGAGCCAAGAATCCGTATCGTTCCTCATCCTTCTCATTCAAGACAAGACGAGAGAAAAGCTCTTCGTAGCGACCTGCCAATGACTGTACTGTCTGACCATCGGTAGCACCGAGACATGCTGTCTGAGAGAGGAAGTGACCACCCTTTTGGAAGTCAATAGACATAGAGAAGCTGATGTTCTTATATCTGAGGGTGTTCTGCCAACCACCACGCCAATCTGCCTGTACGCAACCGATATAATGGAGGTCAGGATCTTCCTTAGGAGCACCATTGGCGTTACAGAGGATTTGTCCCTTTTCGTTTCTCTTGTAATCCTTGGCATAGAGCGCACCGTATGGCTTGCCAACCTCAGCGTATGACTTGGTGTCATACATACCGCTACCAATCTGAATCTTGGTGATTCCATCAGGCAAAGACTCTACCATTGAGTTGTTCTTTGACCAGTTGATGGTAGAACGCCACTCGAAGTTCTTGATGCGAATAGGAACTAAGTTCAAGGCAATCTCCCAACCCTTGTTAGAAATCTCACCAGAGTTCATCACGAAACGCTGGTAACCAGTACCGTAAGAAACAGCAGACTCAACAATTTGGTCTCTTGTATTCTTTGCATAATAAGTAACATCGGCCTTCACACGATCTTTCCACAATCTTACCTCCAAACCAATCTCCTTTGAGATAGTGGTTTCAGGCTTCAAGTTGGAGTTTTTCTTCTGATTGTCGCCTTGATACCAAGCGTAAGTATTATGGAATAAGTTACCATAACTATAACCATCACGCAAGCGGTCGAAACCTGTATCATTACCTACCTTAGCTATAGAACCACGCAACTTGACGAAAGAGAGTGCCTTTGACTGCAACTTAGGGAAGATTTCTGTCAATACGGCACTGAAACTCTCTGATGTATAGAAATAAGAGTTGTTGCCTTCTGGAAGAGCACTAGACCAATCGTTACGAGCTGTACCATCGAGGAAGAATCCCTTGTAACCCAAAGAGAGGGAGCCGAAGAGACCTTGCTTCTCCTTACCAGAATGGTTGGAGTAACCTGTCAATACAGAAGCATTGTTGGAAAGAGTTTTCACGTCTGGCACAGCCAACTGGTTGACCTTATCCGTAATTTTATCCCAATTCTGACGCATCAAAGATGCACCAACATTGGCATTAATGCTCAAGTTCTTAAGGAAAGTCTTCTTCAAACGAGTGTTATAGCTGAAGACTGCCTCATAGTTGTAGTTGCGAGAACGCTCCTCAAACTGCTCATAATAGCCATCAGTATCCCACATGGTGTACATGTTGTCAAACTTCCAACCGTGACGGTTCATAGTATCCATGCTGGCACGCAAACGGAGGTTGCTACCCTTGAGGAAGGTTGGCTTGATATTGAAAGTAAGGTTCGCACGGAAAGAACGGCGACCATCACCATTGGTACATTCATAGAGCAACCAGTAAGGATTGTAGAAGCCACCACGCTTGTTCATTGGCTGACCATCCGCATCCTTATAAGGAAGGAGTTCACTAAGAGTCGCATCACGAGGCATGTTCATGATGGCTCGCATAGGGTTACGGTTTGAATCGCCCTTATAGTCGCGATTATCAACATCCTCCATCTGATAGTTGACACTGAAATTCATCTGCAACCACTTGGCTAAGTTGGTATTGGAGTTGACACTGAAGTTGTGACGGGTCATCTGGTTGAAGTTCTTCAACATGCCATCGTAAGAGATGCCTGTATAGCTGACACGAAGGTTACCAGCATTGAACACCTTATCTATAGATACATTATGAGTAAGTTGAATACCCGTCTCATACAAATTGGTGATTGCCTCTTCTGCAGGAGAATAAGCACGAATTTCATTGTTACGACCTACTACCATCTCGCCCAACATTGGCAGTCCCCAAGAACGCTGATTCTGGTTTGCCCAGTTGAAGTGATAGATACCGTATGGGAGATTTGGATCGAAACTATAGCCCTGGTTGGCAGTTGCGCCATAGTAGTTCCATCCACCATTGTTGATACCACCACGAAGAGTCTTGGTACCATAGATATTCTGATAAGCAGGGAACTCACGGAGATAAGAGAATTGGGCATTGAAGTTATAGTTGATACCAATACCCTTCTTGCGAGAAGCCTTCTTGGTGGTAATCAAGATAACACCATTGGCAGCATCTGAACCATAAAGGGCTGATGCGTTGGCACCCTTCAACACCTCGATAGACTCTACATCGTCTGGACTGATGAAAGAAGCTGCGTTACCATAGTCGAGGTCACCGCTCTCGCCCATATCATTCATGATTGGCACACCATCGATGACATAAAGAGGCTGGTTGTTACCAGTAATAGAATTATTACCACGAATCTCCACACGAGTAGAACTCATTGGACCACCATTGGAGATAAAGTTCACACCTGACACCTTACCCGTCAAGGAGTTGAGGAGGTTAGGGTCACGAGTATCACTGAGCGACTCCGTGTCGATGCTCTGGCGAGCATAACCCAAGGACTTCTGCTCACGGGTGATACCCAAGGCAGTAACTACGACCTCATTCAAGGCCTTGGAATCATCTTCCAAAGAGATGGTGATCGGGAACTTCTCACCTTTCTTTAGGCGCACAGTCTTGGTCTTGAAACCTACGAAGGTAACAGTAAGCACCGCCGTCTGAGGCGCACGCAGATTAAACTTACCGTCCATATTGGAAGTGGCACTAGCATCTGCCTTTCCCAATACTTGAATCGTAGCTCCTGGCAATGCGTCACCCTCATTGTCGAGCACGACTCCCGATACATTGACTGTCTGTGCCATCATCGCCACAGAAAGGAGCAAGAACATAACTGTCAAGCTATATCGCAAGCTCCATCGAGTAACTTTCGTCAATAGATTTTGCATATCATTAAGTCTTTAGTTTAAAATTCTGTTTGCAAAGTTATCTTATTGCTATTAATTATACTTAAATAATAGATTAATTCCGTCTTAAAATGGCGTTAAGTTCAGGTTTTAATCCCTTATAACGCCATTCTAATGCTTTGGAATCTCGCCAAGCCCTTTATTTAGGGCTAAAAGTCAAGCGAAGGAGGAGCATCCTCGGCTTTGGCACCCCACGCCTTGTTAGGCTGACTGCCCATCACCAACTCCAAGACACCGCCGTTGACAACATCCTGGTGGGTAATCCAAGGCTTGTTCCATTCCTTGCCATTCAACTTGGCACTCTGTATATATTTATTGTCGTTAGAAACATTCTGAGCGATAATGGTAAATACCTTGCCATTGCTCAATTTCATCTCTGCCTTCGGGAACATCGGACTACCGATGTTGTAGATTGGCATACCTGGGGTAACAGGATAAAGACCCAAGTAAGAGAAGACCACAAAGCTAGTCATTCCGCTGCCATCCTCATCGCCTGGCATACCCATCACGTCTGGACGGAACCAGGTATTGAGCAACTGACGGATGCGCTTCTGCGTCTTCCAAGGCTGTCCTGCATAGTTATATAAATAAGGTATATGCAGGGATGGCTCATTCGCCATGGAGAACTGACCTACATTACCAGTATGGTCTGGCAACTGTGCATAGAAAGCATACTTGCTCTTGCCCAGTGGCTCGGCGAATGTCTGGTCTAGGTTCTTCACAAACTTCTCCTTGCCACCCATCAGGCGAATCAAGTCTGCCACATTATGAGGCACGTCCCAGCGATATACCCATCCATTGTTCTCACCATAGTACTCACGGGCACCCATGCCACCTGAATAGCGATAGTCGAATGGCTCGATAAACTTGCCGTCCTTGTCCTTCGGATGGAAGAAGCTGGTCTCTGGGTTGAACACGTTGCGGTAGTTCAAGCCGAGCTGTGTATATTTATCGCCCAAGGCTGCATATTTCTGAGCCTCCTTCTTATTCTTGTCCGTCTTGGCGATGTTCTTGGCGATAGCCGACAAGCACCACTCATCATAGGATGTACCCAAGGTGACTGCGATAGGCTGACGCTTCTCGAAGCGATGCACGTTAGGATCGGTCTCTTGCTCTCCAGGTTTCAGGGCTGGAATATAACCATTCTTCTTATAGAAGTCGTCTATCCATCCTGCTTTCACGCCCGACCAAGGAGCCAAGGTTTTCTCCTCGATGCCCTTGCGAGCATACTCGAAGGCTTTCTTCTTATCCACGTTGAGCCCCTTGTTGATGGCATCCGCAAAGGTAGCCACACCATGGTTGGAGTTCATACGGCGAGAGTCGCCATTCACCTCTGGGAAGGTTGGCATCCAATAGGTGCCCATCTGCTCTGCCATCGTGAGGTATGAAGAAAGGATGTTCTCCTCCACCTTCACATTCATCAGGGTGCGCAATGGGTGGGCGGCGCGATAGGTATCCCAAATCCAGTCGTCGGTATAGAATGGAGTACCGCCATCCTCGTGTACCTTATTATCAAATGCACTCCAGTACTTGCCATCCTCGCTCATACAGATAGGACGCTCGAAAGTGCGATAGTAAGAGGAGTAGAACTCGGTGAGAGCCTGGTCATCAGAATTGTTCACCTTCAACTTACCCAAGGTCTCGTTCCAAATCTGCTTGCCCTTGGCTGCCACAGCCTGCAAGTCATAGTTAGAGATTTCCCGGCGCAAGTTGGCTTTTGCCTGTTCCTCGCTGATGAAGCTTACGCCATAGCGCACACGTACACTCTTGGTTCCCTTGCCAAAGGTAAGCGTAGCACCTACCAACTTGCCATCGGCACTCTTCTTGGAACTGTTGACATGTCCATTTTCCACGACACCTGTCTTCACAGGCTTGGTCTCTGTCTCCAGATATACATACACCTTGGTTTGGCTCTGTACACGACCGCCTACGCTCTGCCAACCGCTAATCCAGTTGTCGCCGCACTTGATGCCGCCATCCTTCGCCGTCACCACGATATTGGGAGTCTTGCCATCCGTGAACTGCAGTTCGTAGATAGCCGACTGATGCTCCACTGCCATCTTGCTCAAGATGTCGCCATTGTCGAGAACGACATCGAAGGCATACGGAGTGATGTGCTCATTGTCGTAAGGATAGTTCTTCGACAACACCAACTGCTCACCCGTCTGTGGCAAGAGATTGAAAGCCGAGCTTTCACGGTGCGTGGTCACCACGATAGGAAGACCACCATAATACTCCGAAGTATAATCCGCACGCATAGGATAGACACGCATCATACTGTTCGGCAACTGGATAGTGGGAAACATAGGCACCAACAAGTGGCTGATGTTACCTATAATAGGATTCACATATTCCACCGGTTGCTTGCTTTGTGCATCCGCAGGCATGGCGACGCACATCGAAGCCATGAGTGCCATGCCTATCAAAGATTTCCGTTTCAATTTCATACTTGATCCGTTTTTATTAAGTTTTTAGATTCATTTCTTTTCGGATGCAAATATATGAAAAAGCCTTTACGGATGCTTCTTTTCTTGTGTTTCTTATATACGCAAGTGGCTCCACAGCGTTACGTATCCGTTACGTCACAAGAACATAACTATCTGTCTATCATTACCTTTACTTCTTCATCTTCTCTCTTAGTTTCTTTGCAGCATCACCTGTCATCTTCAGATAGAAGTCAGAAGGAAGTCCTTCCTCCAAAGGAACGAAGGTACTGCCAGGAGCAGCAGTAGGCACCTTGTTGGCAATCTTGAAGATAGCCGTGCCCTCGTCTATCTCATCAAACATGGCGATATAAAGCATCTTGGCTCCATTGTCTATCGCAAAGTCGAGCTGCTTCTTATAGAAAGATCCCTTGTTGCGAGGAGCACTGAACTTGCTCTCGTTAGGATATTGCATATTGCTCCAAGAGAAACCTGCATAGCAAAGAGGAGCATAATCCACCTTATTGGCAGTAGCCCATGCCATATCATCCTTGATGAACTGATGGAAACGTGGGAAAGACTGCTCATTGTATCTGCCGACGAACCAAGGCATCACGACATCACACTGGCGTATCAAGTCGTGGAGAGCGGTATCGTTGATACAATCCCTTTCCAATTTGCGCCAGTTGGTAGGCACGCCCAGCATCACACTAAAGCCCATCTTCTTGAAGCTATTCACGATGCGAGTTGCCTCGGTGAGTCCGTAGGCACGATGGTCGTTGAAGCCCACGCCCCAGACGGTAACGAGTGGTTTGCCATTGTGATAGAGGTAAGAAGGATTCTTCTTGTGGTGGAAGAGGTTGTACTCCTTAGCCACCTTCTTCATATCGGCGATGATCACGCTGTCCTCATCCTTGCGCATACCACTGAGGTCGTACATCACACAGATGGAACGACTGTACTTGTTGGCTGCCGTCATAGCAGATGAGAGCACCTTGTTGAAGTGGTTGAGTCCGCTCTTGTGGCGTATCTCGGTGATGAATCGCTGCATGAACACACCATCCAAGCCATACTCCTGCATCCAACGGAAATGGGTATCAACCGTGGAATAGTCATGGTCGGAATAAACACGAGCCACCGTTCCATCATCAAACTTGAAGGCTGTAGGATAAGTCTTCTCGTACTCCGACACGTCTGGCCAAAGATCGACATTGGTAAAACCAGGCTTGAACTGTCCTTTACGAGTATAATGATACCAACCACGATTGGCGCCATCACCCTGGGCATTATGCCAGCCCTGATAACCAGCCATCACAAGTCCACGATAAGACTTATACATCTTCTTACTTAAAACGTTTTGTGCTTGTGCGCTCACCACGAGCACACAAGCACTAACAACACAGAGAAAAAATTTGATTGTTCTCATCTATCAACTTTTATATAAAACTAAACTATTCTATCTTGAGAGACCTCTGCTAGCACAGAGGTCTGGCTTTTACCAATTATCCGTACGGAAAGATGAAGCTGGCAAACCATAGATATTGAAGAGGGTTGCCTTAGGACAGTCCTTGAACGCATAGCGCACAGCCACAGGGTTCTGAACTCGGTCGGAAGTGACGATGACCGACTTGTTGCCCTTGCTGAAACGAGCATTGGCGTTATAGAACTGCTTGTCCTCACCTGCAATCTGGAAACCACCCAAATGTTCGTGGTTGCTGGTAAGACAAGGTTCAGCGTTGTCAAAGAACAACTCTATCTCCTTGCCATTCACCTTCATCTCCTTGTAGATAGGACCTGTGACAGGGAATCCCTTCTTGCCGTAAGTCTTGCCCAAGGCGAGATAAGCAAAGCGCTTACCCACTTGCTCCTTGTTGGCAGGGTGGATGGTGCGACTATCACCGATGTCGGTCAAGATAGCCATGCCTGAGTTAGGGATGACATCAAGACTCTTCAACTGTGCCTCACGCAAATAAGCCGAGTTCTCGTTCATGCCATCATTCTTGGAGTTATAATTGAAAGGAGCGATTTGTGCAAAATAGAATGGGAACTCACCCACTCCCCATCTCTGACGCCAGTCGGAAACCATAGTAGAGAAAAGCTTGGTATAATAGCTAGCCGTCTCACGGTTGGCCTCACCCTGGTACCAAATGGCACCCTTGATGCCGTAGCCTATCCATGGAGCAATCATACCATTATAAAGAGCCGAGCGGTTTCTGATCTTATCGTCACCATCCCAAGGAGTCAAAGATTCCTTGCTCATCCACGCCTGGACGACCGTACCGCCCACACTGGCATGAATCAAACCAACTGGTACACCGAGCACCTCATTGATTTTCTTGGCAAAGAAGTAAGCACAAGCGGAGAAATCGGCAATGTTGTCGGTGGTTGCTTCCATCCAATGACCTTCACAATTGTTCTGAGGAGTACCCATACCCTTATGACCTACATTGAAGATGCGAATCTCAGGATGCTCCTTGGCTACGATGGCATCCATGGCACCTATCATATTGTCGCCACCGCCACGGCCCCAAACACGCATCTCCATGTTTGACTGACCAGAGCAGAGCCATACCTCGCCTATCTCTACATTATTAATAGTCAAGGTCTCGCCATCGCTGATGATTACCTTGAAAGGACCACCATACTTAGGAGTCTGCACCTTGGTGCGCCACTGACCATCGTTGCCAACCTTGATTGTATATTTCTTATTGTTCCAAGAGGTAGTGATGGTAATGACACCACCCTTCTTGGTAGAACTGCCCCAGATGGCAGCATTAGTTTGTTGCTGCAATACCATGCCATCAGTAAACATGGCTGGCATGGTGATTTTAGAACTACCTGGCAAAATGCTTGCCGTTGTCAATAACGCTGTTAATACATTTCTTAGTTTCATATCTTACTTGGCTTTAAGTTTTTTAATTGTTTAAAAATCTACGGCAAAGATAAGAAATACTGTTTAAAACTGCCTTAATCTTACGGTTATAGAATTACGTCAATCTGCAAATTGCAATACGTCATCATTACTTATACGAGAGATAGACGACTGAATATCAGCTACTTATCTCATATCACACTTTATAATTTATTCAAGAATTCCATTAAGTTATCCTCTCTCTCCAACCCCAGTTTCTTGCGCAAGCGATAGCGCATAGTCTCCACACCTCGCACGGAGATATTGAGCAATGGAGCCATTTCCTTGGTAGAGAGGTTCATTCTCAAGTAGGCGCACATCATGCGCTCATTGAGGTTCAAGCTAGGATATTGAGAAGAGAGCTTCTGCATGAACATATTGTTGACCACATCAAACTGCTCCTCGAATCGTTTCAGAATCTCATCACCCTCGATGTTGGTGTCAATCTTTCCATTGATCAGTATCAGTTGCTGACGACTCTCCTTGAGTTGGTTACCCTTGAGTTGGTTCATCGCTACAACCAAGCCACGTTTGATTTCTGTCAGAATCTCATTTTTGCGCTTCACGCTGATCATGAGGTCGGCGATCTCCTGACTCTTGTGGCGCAACTCCATATCGAGCTTTTCCTTCTCCAACTTGTCGATTTCCACCTTCATCTGTTTCACCTCCTGGTCTTTCTGCTTGATGGCAGCCTGCTTCTTACGCTTAATGCGGCGAGTCTCCGCACGCCATAGCCATGTAAATAGGGCGATGAAGAGGATGATATAAAAGAGGTATGCCCATACAGAACGATACCAAGGAGGAAGAATGCGGAACTCGACAAAGTCACGAGATACCTCGCCATTGCCCATGATGGTCTCTATCTCAAAGAGATACTTACCCTCAAAGAGGTCGCTGTACTCTTTGGCTGTGCTACCTTGCGCCTCCATCCAAGTGCCCTTGTTGAGACGATAACGGAACTTGACGGTAGGCAACATCAGACGGCTCGGCACACCGTACTCTATACGGATAGAGTTCATCGAATAAGGCACCTCTACCTCAGGACGATTGCCAGTGAAATTGGCCATATAGACCACAGAGTCGGCAGAATTGGTAGAGACGACACGCTGGATGAAGGCATGAAGGCTCTTCATCTTCGACTTCTCCTTATTATATAATAGGAATCCCGTGGTACATGGATAGACCAAGCGAGACTTATCCAACATCAAGGCGTGAGTGCTCAATCCCAAGTTGTCGAACAAGCGAACGGTATTGTGCAATATCTTATCGCTCTCAAAGAAAGTCTCCTTCTCTACCTTTCCAGCCGTAGCCTTCAGAAGAGACTTGTCGAGACTATAAGTGGTGGCAGTACCCAATGCCACATTATATATCTTCAAGGTCTGCGCATCCACTTGCTTGAAGTATCTTCCCGACTTATTGATGCCCTTCACCTTTCCCAAGGAAATCCATCCTTGCGGTGTCCACTTGATGAGGAACATACCGTCATATACACCTACGAAAAGCATATCGGGATGTCCCTTCACCTTTTCGCAAGACCAAGCTCCCATGATATTGGTCACTCGTTTGGCGGTAATGCCATTCAGCGAGAAGATTCCCTTATCGTGCAAGCAAAGCACCTCATTGCCATACTGATAGAGATTCCAAGCCACACCCGTAGGTACGTCTATCTTATGTATCTTCGCCTGCCCATTATAGAACTGCACAGGATAAGAGGTACAGAAGAGACCTCTATCCGTGGCAAGATAGAAGATACCATCCTTCAACAAGGAGGCATTGCCCATACCGTATGAGAATGGCGACTTATATAAATAGGAGAAAGGAGCATTGAGGTTGAGATAATCGATACCATAGTCAAGACCAGCCCACACATTGTCCATGTCGTCAAAGCCCACCGACAATACCGTATTGTTCTGAAGACCATTGATTTCATTGTAGGTGCTCACCGCTCCCGTCTTCAAGTCGAGCAATACCAAGCCATTATGCACAGTGCCCACCGCCAACAAGTTCTTATTGATAGCAGCGCAACAAATGCCAGCATTCAACAAGAAAGCATCTGCTTGAGTATGAAAAGCGGTCGCTACTTGTCCATCATAATAGAAAAGACCATCGTTGGCTGTAGAAACCAAGATGCCCTTGCCATACTTGATCATCGAGTTGATACGCTTACCCTCTAGTGTCTCCGTTCCATTGGCAGGCACCAGCTTGTTGCCCATCAGAGTATAGATGCCATAGTCAGTAGCCACATAGAGTATCATATCCACCATGACAGAAGAGAATATCTTGTGAGGAGACTTGATTAAGCGATAGTTTCCGTTGTTGGAAATCAATACGTAGTTGTCGCAACGATAATAGACGATGCCGTCTGCCTCATAGATGTCAAACACATTACCAAGATTGCGATATTCCTTGCCCAATTTCTCAGACACACAATGATAACGGAGCACACCAGCCTTGTCTGGCTTCAAGAAGCCAAACTCGTTCTCACCACCTACATAGATGCAATCTTTATTCTTGGAAACGGCAACGCACCTTGCCTCAGAACGATTGTTGAGTACAAAATGCTGCCACGACAAACCATCGTGAACCAAAACACCGCCCTGATTGGCAAAGAAAGTCCATTGGTCGGAAGTGGCAATTCGCCACGTAGAGGTTCCTGCACCATAGTCTTTGCTGCTATAGTTGTTGACAAAACTATTCCAGTCTGCCGCCATTGTGCACACTGTGTTTGCCCATAATAATACAAAAAGGAATATCAAATGCCTTATCATATTGTTCATTGCTCAAAAAGTAATAACAATTTGTTAAATTCTTAGTTGGTTTACAAAGTTAAGGTTTTTGGGGGATATATGAGACAAAACCCACTACCTTTTTAGGGATTTTAACAAATTAGGCATACATTTCATTTTGTGGAATGTCCGATTATCCGTACCTTTGGATAAGGTACGCTGCACTCAACAATAAAAATAAATCTGCGATTTTATTTTGTATTGTCTTCGATTTGCAGTACCTTTGCACCCCGAAAGCCCACGGCAGGGAATGCCGAGGACTCAATTTTTATTAATTATTTTATAACAATTTAATGTACAAAACAATTTTCAACAAGCGCAACAGCATGAAGTTTAGCCGTTTCTCCAACAAGGGATACTCGCTCTTCGCTGTATTGGGCAGAGAGGTGCTCGTAGGCACACTCAGCATCGCTACCTTGAGCCACGCTAGAGCTGAGGGTATCAGCACTGAGGGCGTGAAGGCAGACTCTACTCTCTACAAGGGCGGAAAGGCTTACGAGCTGGATGCGGTGAGCGTAACAGGCTCCCGTGCGCCGATGACTGTAGAGCAGTCACCTAAGATTGTGTCTGTCATTACCCGCGACGATATTCATCGTGCGGCTGCGCAGACTATCAACGATGTATTGAAATTAGCTACCGGCGTGGATGTCCGTCAGCGTGGTGGCTTTGGTGTTCAGACGGATATCTCCATCAATGGTGGAACTTTTGACCAAATTACCATTCTCTTGAATGGTGTCAACATTTCCAATCCACAGACGGGTCACAATGCTTCCGATTTTCCAGTTGCTCTTGCCGACATCGACCACATCGAAGTGCTCGAGGGGGCAGCTTCTCGTGTGTTCGGAACTTCTGCCTTCAATGGTGCCATCAACATCGTGACCAAAAAGGCTCAGAACAATGGTGTGGCAGCTCTTGTCGAAGGTGGTTCCTTCGGTAGTTTTGGCGCACAAGGTCGGGCACAGACAGCCTTCACCACGGGCAAATGGGAACATGCTTACTCTGTAAGCGGTGGCTACAAGCGTTCGGATGGAGGTACGGAGAACAGTGATTTCGAGAAGGGACAAAGCTATGGCAACGTTAGTTTTAGCTACAACAGGCGTTTCGACATCGGGGCACAAGTAGGCATTGCTACACAAAGCTATGGTGCCAACACCTTCTACAGTGCCAAATACAACAATCAGTATGAGAAGACCGACCACGGCTTGGCTTCCCTCAATCTGAGCCTGCACGATGTGGCGCATACCTGGGAGGTAACCCCTACCTTCTATTACAATAAGTTCAAAGACCACTATCAGCTGATACGTGGCAAAGCAGGTGCAGCAGCTGGCGAGAACTATCACGACCTCGATGTCTGGGGTGGTTCGCTCAATGCCAACATCTCTTGGTTCCTGGGTAAGACGGCAGTAGGTTTCGACATCAGCAAGGAGCGCATCTACTCCACCGCCCTCGGTGAGACATTGGCAGAAGACAAGTACAAGGACATCTCTGGCAGCGACCGTCAATATACCAAAAAGGGAGAGCGCACCAATACCAACATCATGTTGGAGCACAACTTCATCTTCGGTGGATTCACCTTATCCGCCGGTGTACTTGCCAATAAGAACACGGGGCTTGACAACGACTTCCATTTCTATCCGGGCGTTGACTTGAGCTATCGCCCTAACCAGAACTGGAAGTTCTATGCCTCTTGGAACAAGGCGCTGCGTATGCCAACCTACACCGACTTATATATAAGTAATGTGGTGCAACAAGGCGACATCACCTTGAATCCAGAGAAGAACTCCACCTTCAAGATAGGTACTCGCTATCGCCAAAATGGTCTCTCTGCGACCCTAAGTGGTTTCTACGCCCAGGGCACTGACATGATAGACTGGGTACAGACTTCCGAAACGGAGCAGCAAGACAGCAAGTATCACGTGATGAACATTGGAAAGCTCAACAACATGGGCTACAATCTCGATGCCACTCTCTACATGCAGGAGTTGATTCCTCACTGCTTCATCACTCGCATCAAGTTGGGCTATGCCTACATCTATCAAGAGCACAAGACCGACGCCACCATTTTGAAGTCGCTCTATGCCCTGGAGTACTTGCGCCACAAAGCGGTATTCGGCTTGGATCATCAGATATGGAAGAACCTCTCCGCCTCCTGGTCAGTGCGTTGGCAGCAGCGCATGAATGGCTATCATCCATACACTAAGGTGGATTGCAAGTTGATGTGGGATGCCAAGAAGTATAGCATCTATGTGAAGGCTGACAACCTCACCTGCCATCGCTACTACGACCTTGCCGCCATCAAGCAGCCTGGCTTGTGGGTAATGGCAGGAGCCAGCATCAATCTCGGTTGGTAGGAGCCTGATATTTCCCATTAATCTTAATAGGTTCGAGGTGGATGCCTACATGGGTATCAGCCCCGAACCTTTCTTTTAGTCGGCATTCTATCTCAGAGGCATGCTGGTGGGCTATATATAAAGAGGTGTCGCCCGGCATACGCACATGCATCTCGATGGCGATACGATTGCCGATGCGACGGGTACGGAGATTGTGAATCTCGCAGACACCTTCCTCGGCATTGGCTATCGCCATGATTTCATTCTCCTCTGCATCAGGCAAGCTCGCATCAGTGAGTTCATTTACTGACTGCATTACCAATCCCCATGCCGCCTTGATGATGAAGATACTTACGATGATGGCTGCCAAAGGGTCGAGCACCGCCCACTTGTCGCCCAAGAGGATAGCACCACCGATACCAATCATCGTTCCGATACTCGACAAGGCATCGCTCCTATGATGCCAAGCATTTGCCACCACAGCCTCAGAATGGCATTTCTTGCCTACCTTTACCGTAAACTGATAAGCCCACTCCTTCATCACGATACTTACAATGGCAGCAATCAAGGCTACAACGCCCGGCTGCTGGAGTGTCTCGCCGCAGATGGCACGATAAGTCTTGGTTACGCCAGAATAACAGATCATCACACCCACCACGAAGAGCGAAATACCGATGATGGCTGTGGCAAGCGTCTCGTATTTGCCATGACCATAATCATGGTCCTTATCCTTCGGTTTATTACCTAACTTAACGAATACCAGTACCACCACATCGGTAGCGAAATCGGTAAGCGAGTGGATGGCATCCGCTATCATAGCTGCCGAATGTCCGAGAATACCTGCTGCAAACTTCAGTACGAGCAGCACCACATTGATGATGCTTCCCGCTATCGTCACCTTATATACTTCCTTTACTCTATCCATAACTGTTTTTGTATAACGGCTTCCTTTCGAGCCTACTGTTTTTTGTATCCATTCTCCTACTTCTGGAGATTTGGTCGGCAAAGGTAAGGCAAAAAAATGAAAGCAGATAAGAAAAGCGATTAAAAAAGTATAAAAGTTGCCTTGCCCCTACTGCATTATTACTGGGACCGTAAAGGCAACAACGAGATAGACATCATCGCCCTCAACGACATTGACCGTACCGCCTTGGTAGCAGAGGTAAAACGCAATGCCACCAGATATGATGCTCGCTTGCTGCAAGAGAAGTTCGAGAGCATTAAGGGTAACTTTGGGAAATACAAAGAGACCAAGCTGATAGGGCTTTCGATGGAGGATATGTAAGGAAAAGAAGGCTACCTTTTTATTAAAAAATCCCTCAATGAGGGAGGAAAAATGCGAGATTTATCCCTCATCGAGGGAACTTTTTACCAAAATTCCTCCCTCATTGAGGGATTTTTCGTATATTTGCAGCCGTAATTCTTGTTATTGATACAAAACGAAGGAAGTATGATAGACAATAAACTATACGAATACATGGAGGAACTGCTCAAACGCACTCCCTTGGAATTCATCAGATACAAGTATGATGAAATCAATTGGCAGAGCCGTTTGATTGGTATCGTGGGACCACGAGGTGTGGGCAAATCCACGATGATTCTCCAACGCATCAAGCAAGCTACGGATGGACATCACCTATACGTGGCTGCCGACAACATCTATTTCACCAACCATACCTTGATAGATTTCACCGATGAATTTATCAAGGAAGGAGGTACACATCTTTATATAGACGAGATTCATAAGTACCAAGGATGGAGCAGAGAACTGAAACAAATCTATGATATGCACCCATCCCTGAAAGTCATCTTCACGGGTTCTTCGGTCTTGGACATCAAGCGAGGCGAGGCTGACCTCAGCCGTCGTGCCCTGATGTATATGATGCAAGGCTTGTCGTTCAGAGAGTATCTACAACTTTTTCATGGCATCAAGAGTAGGGTCTTCTCCTTCGAAGAGATATTAAACCATCAGGTGGAGATTCCAGAAGTGGAGCATCCTCTCCCACTCTTCCGTGAATATTTAGACCACGGCTATTATCCATTTGCCATCGAGGGCGACTTTATGCCGAGAATGCTGCAGGTGGTGGACCAAACCATCGAGGTAGATATTCCACAATATGCCGATATGAAAGCCTCAACTGCTCGCAAACTCAAGAGAATGCTTGTCATCCTCTCTGGTCTCGCACCTTACAAGCCAAGCGTAGAGAATCTTGCCACGGAGATTGGTGTCAGCAAGAACAATGTGCCTGACTACCTCGTCTATCTGGAACGAGCAGGTATGATAGGACTTTTGAGAGACGACACTTCAGGCATGCGCAACCTAGGGAAAGTGGAAAAGGTATATGTGGATAATCCAAGCCTCATGTCGGTGCTCACTCCTACTCCCAACATCGGAAATGTAAGAGAAACTTTCTTCTACAACCAGATGCGAGAGAAGCAGAACATCACTTCCTCTAAAGTTTCCGATTTCACCATCAATGGCTATACCTTTGAGATCGGTGGCAAGAAGAAAGGCAAGAAACAAATAGAAGATGTGAAGGACGGACGCATCGTAAAAGATGATATTGAGACAGGTCATGGCATCATCATTCCACTTTGGTACTTCGGAATGAACTACTAAAGGTTCTCTTTTATAGATTGCTAAAGGCTCTATAAAGAAAGTCTAAAGACATATTTGATAGAAATATCGGGGCAAAATACGATAAAACCGCCATGAAAATACTCCATGCGAATTATTTATTGTAATTTTGCACCCAAAATAAAACAAGGAATAAATGGTACTGAATTACATTTGGATCGCATTTTTCGTGATTGCATTCGTCTTTGCACTCATCGGACTTGCCATGGGAGATACGACTATCTTCCAAAAGATAGTCGATTCCACCTTCGACTCATCCAAGAATGCGTTTGAGATTTCGCTCGGACTCACCGGCGTGCTCGCCCTCTGGCTTGGCATTATGAAGATTGGAGAGAAGGCAGGAGTGGTAAATGTGTTGGCTCGTGCACTCAGCCCTGTCTTCACCAAGCTCTTCCCTGACATCCCGAAGAACCATCCCGTGATGGGAAGCATCTTTATGAACATCGCATCCAACATGCTGGGACTCGACAATGCAGCTACCCCTACCGGACTGAAGGCGATGCAGCAGATGCAGGAGCTTAATACGAAGAAGGATACGGCAACGAACCCGATGATTATGTTCCTGGTTCTGAACA